>F42_Fallow_Deer__coassemble_399_pt1 | contig 17339 bp, 13 predicted proteins | sample F42_Fallow_Deer__metabat2_low_PE_003 | metagenome-assembled genome bin F42_Fallow_Deer
TTCTAATGCAGTAGCAGCAAGTACAGTCTTTTCGCTGTCATATACAGACATCTGACGAGCATCTCCGCCACACGCCCACCATACTTTAATGGTTGCTGCATCAGAAGTGGTAAACTTAACTGCATTCTTTGATGCAGAAGAAGTTCCACCGAAGTTAATTCTCTTGGTTGCTTCGAAGCCATCTGTAAATGTCTTGGCATTGTCATTTACAGCAGCCTTTGCACTCCAAAGAATTGTAAAATAGTTGTCAGTTCCTGCAACCTCTTCCTGCCCATCTGTCTTTTCGCCAGATGCAAATGTAGTAAGGTCAGCAGGATTCAGAACATATTCTTTCGCTGTCACTGTATCGCCAGGTGATACTACATCACCAGATGAAACAGTGGAAGCAGAAACCTGAAAACTATTCAGGTTAGACAGGATCATTGCTAATGATAACATCCAAGCTAATGTCTGTCTGAAACTCTTTCGCTTCTTTGAATTCTTGAACATTCAAAAATCCTCCTTTTTCTTCCTCCCACGTGCTCCGTTATTGAAGACACGTTATTTTTTGCTTGTCCTTTTCACCAACCGTAAGCTCGTTTATCCATTCACCCATATATGTACACGCTTACATTTTAAAACGAAAATACTGGGGACACGCATAGGTCCCCCAAACCAAGCAATTTAGAAAATTTTAACAAAATTGACGTTATTTCGCATGAGTCTTAAGTACTATTTTTGTGAAATCCATCGTAAAAAAAACTAAATAATTTTTGTGTATTTTGCCTAAGTACTTTCTTCCTAGTGTAAACACTTTCAAGCGATTATCCTCCACAGGTATTCACGTAAAAAGCGGTCAAATATCGGCTTTTCCCGATATTTGACCGCTTCAGTCACCATATTACTTTGTATGCTTATTCCAATTCAAATTTTGCAACCTGATGCGCAAGCTTTTCCGCAATCTCCTGATTAAATCCAGCCTTCTGTTCGATATCACAGATATTTCCGGTTAACTCTGCTGCTGTCTGGGATACTGCTGTAATTCCCTTTGCCGTCTCTTCTACCGCAATATTAATAGAACCCATAGACTCATTAATCTCTGCCGAAGCCATATCAAGCTCTTCCGATTCGTCAGCAAACTCTTCCATAATATTATGGATGTTGTCCGCATCCCTCTGATACTCATCACAGGTCGAAATCAACTTGTTATATCCTTCCATCGCTGTATTTTCCATAAAGTCAATCATTTTCTGCGCTTCTCCGGCAAGTGCTTCTACAGCATTTACCACTTCCATGCTTACACTTTGAATCTTACCGGCTGCACTTGCAGAATCTGTAGCCAGCTTTCCAATTTCACTGGCAACTACAGCAAAGCCTTTTCCGGCCTCACCGGCTCTGGCTGCCTCGATACTTGCATTCAACGCCAATAAGTTGGTCTGCTCAGTGATGCCGATAATGTTCTCCGTCAGCACATTAATTTCATTGACTGATTTGGACAATTCAATTTTTTCTGCCACTGCAGCCGCCATCTCTTTGGCACTATTCTTCGCATCTGACTGCTCTGCTTCTGCCACTGCAAATGTCTCTTTCGCTTTGGTCTGGATATCTCTCGCCAAGGTATCTCCATCCAGTGCCTTACCTGCAATGTTACCAATACGTCCACGCATGTTCTGTACAGCATCTGTAATCTGATTTAAGGATGCCGTCGTCTCTTCCATACTGGCACTCATTTCCTGCATGGTAGCAGACACATCCACAATACCCTCTCCTGCATCAGCAAGGCGTTCTGCAATCACATCGCTGGACTCCTTAATATCATCAGAGCCCTTGGAAATCTCAAGCATAATGTCTTTAATATATGCCAGAAGTTCATTAACCAGTCCGGCCATTATCTCCATCTCATCACCGGAACGTACATTCAAAGTCTGCGTTAAATCGCCCTCATTATGAACCAGTTCATAAAGCTTCTCATTTACCTTACGAATTCCCTTTACAACCGTCTGGATTACCCACAAAATCAGAACAGATGCTACAGCAAAAATCACTCCACCGATTACAGCAACCCGGGTCAGGAATGCATTATACTGTTCAGACACGGAAGAAGCATCGTAATCACTTCCCAAGATTCCCACTACCACTCCGGCACTATTGCGAATAGGTACATAAGAACTGATTAATTCTTCGTCCCCGGTATAATCGATGTAATCCTGTACATAGCTTTCTCCTTCAAAAACACCACTCAGCTCTTCGTAGGAAACCTCAAACACCTCACCAATATCACATCTTTCCTCTGATTCATCCGAATCCACACCATAATACACTGTGCTTCCATCCGTCCATAAAGTATAAACATACTTTATTCCGCAGATTTCTTTTGCTTCTCGTAACTCCTTCACAATCGCTTCATATTCCGGTGTATTCTCATCTCCTGCCTTAAGCTGTGCCAGAGTCTCCGCATTGATACTGTCTGCCGCCACATCTGCTGCCACGGATGCCTGTACCACAGCCATATCAATCATCTGTTGCTTAAAGGTTGCTGACAAATCAAATCCCATAAAACCAATCGTAAAAATAATTGCAAAACTGCATACAATTAATAATTTCATACGGATACTAAGTCTTCTGGTCTTCATCTTCATCTCTTTTTCCTCCCAAGAAAATCAGCCTCTCCTTGCTTTCTGCTTTTGTTTTTGCTCGTACATCTTCTGATCTGCCTTTGCCACATAACCATGCAAATCCACATTCTCTCTGGGGTCAGTAAGTACGGCACCCATGCTGATAGACAGCCCATACTTACTTAACTCCTCTCGCACCTTGCTACAGTATTCATCAATTTGTTGCCAGGTGGCACGAGGGAACATAACCACAAATTCGTCACCGCCATATCGGCATACAAAACCACCCATAGGACAATTCTTCTTAAGTGATTTTGCAATATTTTTCAGAGCCGAATCTCCGGCTTCGTGCCCATAATTATCATTAATCTCTTTAAAATAATTGACATCACAGAATAAAATTGCACACTTTTCATTCTCCATGCAGAATGTCTCAAACGCAGGAACCATTTTCTCCACAAAAGCAATGCGATTATAGATTCCAGTCAACTGATCTCTGTTATATACATCCCGAAGCTGCATCGCAGCAGACTCCAACTGTTTTTTCTTAAAGCGGTTTTCCAGTGCAGTCACACAAGCGGCATGGATATCGTAGAAATTGGGATTATTATATAGAAAATTCGCATTCTTAAGTACCACAAAGCCCACCGCCTGCTGACGGAAATGAATAGGAGAAAAGGTGTAGGAACAGCTTCCCTCCTGCGCCTCCATGTGATTTATCAGTTCTGGAATCGTACTGATATGCAGAAGCTCGCCATCCTCTACTGCCCTTGCTACAATACAATTCTCAATATCATAGCCCTTGGAACCAAATATAGTATCCGGATGAGCCTCATATAGCTTTTTATCCACTACGAAGTAAATTGCATCACAGTCCATCGTTTCATAATGCTCGGAGGAACAAGCAAAAATATCTTCAAATTCTCTTCTCTTCGCCAGCTCAACTTCCAGCTCCATCAGCTTCTGGGCAATGACATCTCTCTTCACCCCATATACAATCTGACTCTTGGCATAATCCCGGTAATCCACAATATTATTATTGGGACACCCACAGCTTTCCCCATAGACACAATTACTACGAATCAGGTACTCCTTAGAAATCTCCTCTCCTGCCCAGATCTTCATCAGCATCTCCAGACAGATACCTCCTGTCACCTCTCTGGTACTACTGACAGTAGTAATCTGTGGTTTAAAGAACACTGCCTTATCCAGATTGTCAAAGCCAGTCACCTTAAAATCTTTTGGAATATTAAATCCCATATTGGCAGCTTCGGCACACAGACCCGCCGCAATATTATCATTGGCACACACAAAAGCATCTGGAATCTTCTTTCCACTATCCACAATATACCGTAAATGGTCTACACCATACTGAAAATCAAAATCACCATCTAAGGTAGGATTGTCCTCCAGCTTCAGACCGAATTCCTCTATACATTCCGCATATCCAAGTCTGCGCTGTACATTCTCATAATTATCTTTAGGCCCACCTGCAAATACAAAGCTCCGGCACTGATGCTCCTCATATAAGTGATGCATCAGCTCTGAAATAGCACTTTTATTATCAATTCCCACATAATAAAAGCCTTCCACCCCAAGAGCAATACTTACGATAGGAACATTATATTTCTTCAGCTTATTAATAACTCCGTTTCGGACACTGATATCATTAATATTAATCAAATCCAGAACAATACCGTCCATCTTATCCAGCTCTGGAAGCTCGAATATATTGTATTCACCCCGATTATGTAAATCATCATTACTCCAATTGCCGTGGCATACAAAATGATATAGACGTATCTCTTCCTCCATCTCCCATGATTTCTTCATAATACCGTCCACCCAGGCATAAGTCATCATTCTTTTCCAGCCATCAGAAAGTAGGGCAATTCTCTTCATAATCGTACATCCTTTACTTTTACATATATATAAAAATAGTACCACAGTACTTGTTGATTTTCAACAACTATTGTGGTACTTTGGCTCTATTCGCATATAATTCTGTATAAATATACAAATCTTCTTACAATTCGATTCCTCTAGTGCTCATTCGGACTCTTTTTATACGCCTTCAGACGCTCATATTCTTCCATCGTAATGGTCAGAATGGTTCCATGCTTATAACCATATGGGAAAGAGAAACTGCTATCACTCCTTACAAATCTTCCACCCTCCAGCTTCTCAGCCACAAAGGGTACATATCCCTGCTCTGATGCTTCCTTGGTTCCGAAGAAGTCCAGCATCAAAGTCCATTTACCATCCGGCATCTTAAATGCAGTAGGTGCTTCATATGCCTCGTTGATAACCCCTTCCATACATTCATCAAAGCCCTTTATCTGAGTCCATGGTCCGGTAATATTCTCACTCTCCAGCATAAATACGCGGATAGGATTCCCGACTCCCTTTACGAACAGATAGAACTTGCCATCTTCCTCATACATTGCAGAATCGATGCAAGGATTTTCTCCCTGATACAGCACCTGTGGCGGTGTAAAGGTCTCAAAATCCTTCGTTCTGGAATAATAAATGCGCATAGGGTCATAACCTGTATCCTTATGTGAAGATGCCCAATGAATAATATAGTCCCCTTCCTTCTTATCATAGATAATATCTGGAGCCCACATACACCCGAAGTCCGGTGTTCCGATGGGAAGCATTCTCTGCTCGGACCAGTGGATTAAATCCTGCGATTCCCACATTACCAGCTCTTTGCTACCCACGCGCTTTACTTCTCCCCATGAATTCTTATATTTATAACGGAATTCGTAGGAAAGGCTTAAATCCGTAGCCAGAATCACGAATCTTCCATCCTCCGTTCTGGTAATGGTAAAGTCACGCACACCCTTATCGCCCTTATAGCTCCAAAGCACAGGATTTCCATCATTTACCTTCTCCCAGTGATATCCGTCGGTACTGATTCCAAAATACACCTGCTCTCCCTCCGGAGTTCTTGTTTCTTTAAAATGTACAAATAAATACGCCTGCATATATGGTCTCCTTTACGAAAATGTAAGTACAGTCACGCTGTGTGGCGGGAACGAGTATGGCAGCTGATTATCGGAAAGCTGAGCCTGTGATTTCACCGTGGTAATCTTATCTGGTTCGTCCAAGCTGTTCACTGCATCCAGCCCATAGCCTGCCAGTGAAGTAATCTCTACTTGCTTTTTTTCTTCTCCATCCAAGGAAAGAACTACCACCTTCTCTTCACCGGTCAGATTAACAGCTTTCAAAATCGTGGTTCCCTGCACCTTATCCACACTGGCTGTCACATAAAGCTCTTCCAGCTCTGGTAAACGATCCGTCACATCATTATAATTCTCACCATTGACATAGGTCTTGATATGACGTCCATCCACTTCCAGCTTCAATGTATACTCTATATTCTCTACATGGAAAATACGGTGGGAAATGGTGGAACCTCTTCCGTTGCTAATATTGCCCAGATTGCAATCCCAGTTATCCCAGCCTCCAAACTCCCACTGAAGGAAATTCTTGTCATCCTTCTTACCAAAATTAATCTTTAAGCCCTTACGACCACTGCTTCGCTTAAACTTGAAAGTAAGGATAAACCTTTTCCCGGTAATATCCGTAAGCTGGTGCTGGGTATTATCCGTAATCTGAATATCATCCAGACTTCTTGTTACGCCTTCCTCTTCTACCTGCATATCCCAAATACTTCCAGTGATGTCATTGCCCATGATAGTGATTCCCCCCACCAGATTGACTTCATCAGTCAGAGGTACAATTTCATCCAAGCCTTTCATCTCAAAGGCCACCGCATGGGTTCCCTGATTTTCCATAAACATCTTCTGCACATAGTAATTCGGAGTCTTCATAATGCGATGGTTGTCAAACCAAAGCATATCCGGCTGCCAGTTCACATAATCCACATTGCATAGCATTGGTGCGTAGCATGCCAGTGCCACTGCTTTGGAACGCTCCAGATGTGTCATATATGCAGCCTCTACAATAGCGTTATAATAGGTATTGCCCCAGGATGCATATTCTCCAAGAAATACCTTCGGTCCCTTATCATCATAATCCTCATAATGGTGCATATTGGCAAGGAACCACTCCGGTGAAGAGTAATAATGCTCGTCAATCAAATCGCTTCCATGCTCTCTGGCACTTCTCCAGCCATCCTCGTAGCCCTCACCCACAGCGAAAGGTCCGGCAGTATTAATAATCTTAATCTCAGGATATTTTTCTCGGATTGCCCTGTGGAAATATGGATATCTCTCAAAGAATCCTTCTCCGATTTCCTCATTACCTACACCTAAATACGCTAATCCGAAAGGTGCCGGATGTCCCATCTCACCTCGTACCTTACCCATAGGGGTAGTTTCATCACCATTAGCAAATTCAATTAAGTCCAATGTCTCCTGTACCCACACATCCAGCTGCTCTAAAGCCTCACCCTCACCCTTGTGCGGATTGAATCCAGCCGGTACTACCGGAAGAGGCTTTGCTCCCATATCCTCACAGAAGCAAAAATACTCGTAATATCCAAGCCCCAATGTCTGGTTATATCTCCAGTTATTTCTCCAGCTTGGTCTCTTCTCAATGGGTCCCAGCGTTCTCTTCCAGCGATACATGGAATTCCTTGCATGGTCATCCAGCGCACCATCATGGGTAAGACATCCCCCTGGGAAACGCATAAACTTAGGCTTCATCTCCGCAAGTGCCTGAGCAATGTCCTTACGCAGACCATTTTCTCTGCCTTTATATGTATCTACCGGGAAAAGAGACACCATATCCAGCTCATATACCCCTTCTTTTTCAAAGGTAATATATAAACTTCCCTCCCAGGTGGTATCTGTAGCCTGCAGCCTCACCTGATACTTCACGAAATCTTCAGATGCTTTCGTACAGATAGTTTCCGCCGCGTATACTTTTTTCTCTGAATTCTCTACAGAAATTCTCAGCACGCCACCTTCCACAGCAGTTCTTACATATACAGAAAAGAGATATTCCTTATCCTTTTCCACAAAAATACCACTGTTAAAGCCACTGTTCATAATGTATGAATCACTCTTCGCCAGAACCTGTAAGTAATGAATATTCTCCTCATTCAAAGGCTTCGCATCAAGAACCTGCCACTGACACTCCTCTGACTTCTCCCATGCAGTCAGGCTGTGATACTCCTGCTTATCAATTTCACAAAACTCAAATGAACGATTCTGCACCAGTTCTGCATATAAACCTCCATCTGCAGCATGATTGATATCCTCAAAAAACAGACCGTATAAATCACCAAGCTCTTTATAAGGCTTATCCTGATATATGGTAATTTCTTTCATCATGTAACCCCTTTATTCTTTCTATACATTCAGAGCCATTCTTCAATGCTTCAGAACCATTCGCAAAATCGCCGCTTCGCGACTTTCCTTTTGCTCATATTTGGCTTCTCGCCAAATAATTTTCAATAATATTATGCTCTCTCAAGCAAGCTTGAGGACATAATTTATTGAAAATTGCTTGGTTCTGAATAATCATTAAAGTATGGATTATCCTGAGAAATAGTCTGCTCTACTATCACCGGACTCTTTTCTCTCACGATTTCACGATAAAATGCCGCAAAAGCAGCCTCTCTGTAAGGTCTGAGGAAAAGATAACCGATTCCCAGGGTAAATACACACAAAATTGACCAACCGATAAAACTCAAATCCAAACAAAACAGTCTCCATTTATTACCGTCCATTAACAGCTTAGATTCATTAATGGCATCTGTAGCAGACATCTCCGGATTCTCAGCCGCAATATATGCTGCCATAGAATAGCTATAAGACTTAACTATACCAGGTATAATGAATAAAAATGTCCACAGCACAATAAATAAATTACGCAAAAAACTGTACACAGAATCCCTGACCAAACTGGTCAAACTTTCCAAAAAGGTCTGCAAACTGTGGATTATTGCCATCTACCAGATTCAGGTTATACTGAGCATATCCCAAAGTAATGGGACCACCAATCACAATAATCACAATTGCCCAAATCACCAAGACAATCATCAAAACACCCATAAATGCCAAGAAAAACTGTACCACCGGATTGGTAAGTAATTCCGTAGTATTAATGCCTGCTCTTTCCAGCGTCTCCATCTCCTCTTCGGTAGAACTGCTGGAGGAACCACCGCCTCCGTCCAAAAGTGTGGTAGATGCTCCAAGCAAAGAACCTACCAGTCCGGTAAGTACTGCCCAAAGCCAGTTGTTCTGTAACGCCATTCGCGCCCTTTCTCTAAAATCAGCTGCAAGTAACATACTTTCTCCTCCTCATGTATTGTATTAATATATTTAGATGAAATAAAACTTAATAAATCTATAATAAAAGCATTTTCCCTTCTTGTAAACCTTTATTTATCAATTCCCACATCCCTAAAGACACGATACACCTTGCTTATCGTCAAAACAAATTTTAAGCTGCACTCTTGAATATATTCCAAAAGTGCAGCTTAATTTACTGTTTCTCTTTATTCAGTTTAAAACTTACCAAATCACACTCCGGTAAAGCTCACATAATTATGAGTCTGCATATTTGCTGCATCATAAAAACCCTCTGCATAAAATCCCATATAATATGATGTAGCGGCTTCTAACTTTTTGCACTCACCCTCTGTGGTAATTTCCTGATTATCTAAAACCATACAACAAAAGTTATCTAATTGATACAGAGCACTTCCGTCATGGTGCATTAAATATTCATCCATTTTCTCTTCTGAGAAACCAAGCTGAGGCAAATCATTGACAATATAGTCAATACCGGCCTTGCCAAAATGCATATGATATTCTCCGGCATAGAAATTATCCTTATGCTCCTCATCGGACCGATACCATACAAAGGTTCCCTCTTCTGCAAAATAAATGGCAGAGCCGTCGTTTGCCTGATACTTCTTACCTGCAAATTCTTTTATACTTCCCATATTCTTATTCCTCATTTATCTTTCTCTGGAGGATGCTTCTCTGTGCTTTCCTGCACCGGCAAAGTTTGCGGAACCATCATTGATTGCTCTCGGTCTTCCACCAGTAGATGATGTCGCTTCAATCGTGCCTCCCCTTCTAAGGCTTCTTGCCAAATCAACATTTTCCAAAGCGTCCCGATTAAACGATATCGCCCCTTTGGTAACTGTCTTTTCGCCTATACCAAGGAAATCAAAAAGCTCGTCCTTTGCATCACCTAAGAACTCCATTGCTCCTTCTGCGCCGTTTTCAATTACATCCAAGGTCGTATTTCCGAATTCTATTGCACCATCCAAAATATCTCCGCCGACCTCCAAAGCCCCATCAATAAAATCTCCTCCAAGATCCAGCAGACCTTCACCAGCTTCAATTGCACCATCCACCAAACCTTCGCCTAAATCCAATAAACCATCCCCCAAATCTTGCACGCCTTCCCAAAGGCCAATGCCCAAATCAGCAATACCACCACCGATTTCTCCCAGACCGTCCATTAAATTACCATTAAAGATTTCTCCCAGACCATCTACTAATCCTCCGCCCAAATCGCCAATACCACCACCGACATCTTTTGCGCTTTCCCAAAGACCAATGCCTAAACCTGCAATTCCACCGCCAATTTCTTGTGCGCTATCAACTAAATCACCACCAAAGTCAACGATACTGTCTGCTGCACCGCTTACTTTGTCTCCTACATAATCCGCAACCTCACCTAAACCGTCCAGTCGTTGACCCAAATACTCCTTCGCCTCATCCAACAGATTACTTCCTGTATCTTTCCAACTGGTTTCTTCTCCTACAAACTGAGCCACCACATTCCCGGCCAAATCGGCAAACGCTTCCCTTTCCTCTTCCGGGAGGGTCAATAATAAATGCTCCAACGCATAATGCGCTGCAGTCATACTCAAATCCCTGTTAACCGTCATTTCCTCCGTAAACATTCCGCCGTTTTCATCAAGTGCCTGCTCATTAGATAAATACAATGGGTAAGCACTATGCCTTCCCACAAATCCGTCATAAGCATTCGGAACACAATAACTCTCACCCGCAACCGGCGTAAGAAGAATATTCACATAATCATTATGTGCATAAATTGATGTAATCTTTTCACTTGCTTCTGCCAACTGTGCCTCCGGTATACTGGAAAGAAAAATCCGTCCAAAGCCCTGACCATCATAGGACACGCATCTGTCAATCTGATCCCCACACATGATGGTAGCGTACATTGCCATATTTCCACCCTTAGAATGTCCGGTAATCGTTATATCATTATATCCCAGTTCTTCGATAAAATCTTTTGCAATTCCCTGGGCTTCTGTTTCCAGTTCATACGCCCCCTCAAAATTATCAATCCACGCATTATCGGCATCTCCGGTTCCTCGAAATGCCACGACATGTCCCGTCACTTCTTTGTTCTCACCATATTCTATAAAGCACCGGCCACGAACCAAGTCATCTTTTTCCGGATCGGTTACCTCTCCTAAGCCAAGAGCACACAACTGTTCGTCCGCTGCAATCTCTTCAATAATGTACTCATACTTCGCAATAGTATCATCATCCCAACCAGCACCTTGATACTTTTCAGGATGCTCCTTATAATCCCTTACCATATCGCCCAGTGTTTCATATTCAGTCTCTGTATTCACACTGGCCTTCAAATACATAAAGTTATCCAACAATAATAACTGTTGATCTGTTAATGCCATTATTTATCTCTCCTCTCATTTACAGCAAATATATTTATCTATATGTTTCTTCCTCGGATGCCATTACCCTTCCAGCATACCGATACACATAGCTATCCTCCTTTACGTCGGTCATAGTACTTTTATTCAGACCCTCATATACCTCTGCGCTTACACAGAAAACATTAAAATATGGATTTCCGATGTTAGCACTGATTAAACATTCCTTTATCTGTTTAGCAAGAGCTTCATTGGCAGCCTCATCCCCCTGATCAAGCACTGCCACCTTCACCACATGTCCGGTGAAGTCATTTCCATACTCTTCCAGATATTGGTCAAATTGTTCTACAGAGTAATACTTATTGTCTACAAAGTTACTATCACCTACGTATAGCTTATACTGCTCCGTGACACCGGAAAGAGAAGCTATTACCCGCTCTTCCACCACTCCTTGTACCATAATGGAAAAATAAGTGTCCGTAAAAGGGTCCTCTTCCTTATCATGCCATCTCTGAACTTCGATTTTTCCCCGCTGGCTCTCGTCCGTATTTCCCTTTATACTACAATTCCAGCTATGATATTCCCGGGTCACCGCCTGGGAAGACCAGTCCACCTGAAATTCCACACCATACTTCTCATTCATATGTGCAAGCATTTCCTGTGTTCTCTCCTCAAAAGTAGGACCACAGCCGGTCAGTCCAAGTATCGAACCTATTAACGTACTTAACACGATTACTACCCTTTTTATTCCTTTCATCACGCACTCCTAAATCAAAGCTTTTATCTACCGAAGCCCAAAAAGTTTGCAGCCTTTTTTCCCAAATCAGCGATATCCTCGCCTAAGTCAGTTACAATCTCCCAAGTGCCTTCTGCCGCATTTTCCGCCAATGACCAGGCTTTTTCACCGAGTTCTTTCGCACCATCTACAATATCACCACCGATATCTATAGCACCATCTACAATATCACCGCCAAATTCAACGACACCTTCACCGAACTCTTTCGCACCATCCATGAGGCCTTCACCTAAGTCCAGTAAGCCACCGCCTAATTCTTGTGCACCATCCCAAAGATTACTGCCTAAATCCGCAAAGCCTTCACCGAATTCTCCCAGCCCCTCCATAATGTTACCGTCAGAGAGTTCTCCAAGTCCTTCCATAAAGTTTTCACCTAAGCCTGACAAACCGCTACCGGTATTCTTTAAGAATCCCCACGTACCAATACCTAAACCTGCCAGTCCTCCACCGATTTCTTTTCCACTCTCGAGCACAGAACCGCCAAACTCTGCCAGGCTATCCTTAGCACCTACCAGCTTGTCTTCAACATAATCCACAGACTCATTAAAATCTTCTTTCTTCTCAGCCTTATACTTATTCCAATCAGCTGCAATATCCGCCTTAGTCTCTTCCAATTCCGTATTATTTCCTACCAACTGAGCAACTACATTTCCGGCAACATCAGCGATTAAATTTCTTTCATCCTCCGGGCATGATATTAAGAAAGCTTCTAATCCATAATGAGCAAGGCTCATGGTATAATCCCGATTCTCCGCGATTGCATCGGTGAACATTCCGCCATTTCCATCCAGTGCCGCCTCATTATACTCATACATTGGATAAGCACTATGTCTGCCCTCTAAGCCCTCTCCTTCATTAGCCACATAATATGTTTGCCCTGCAATAGAAGTAAGCAGAATGTTAACAAAATCATTATGTGAACTAACCGATTTTATCTTTGCACTAATTTCTGCCAACTGGCTCTCTGAAAGAGTGTCAAGGAAGTTTTTTCCAAAGCCCTGACCATCATAAGACACACATCTGTCAATCTGGTCACCGCACATTGCGGTAACATACATCGCAAGATTGCCGCCCTTAGAGTGTCCGGTAACCGTTATATCATCAACGCCCAGCCCCTGCACAAACTCTTTTGCAAGTCTCTGCGCCTCTGTCTCTACCTTATATAAGCCCTCAAAATTATCCCTCCATGCAACTGCCGCACCTCCGGTTCCGCGGAAGGCTACCACATGTCCCGCCACTTCTCCGTCTTCACCGTATTCCACAAAACACCTTCCACGGATTAACTCATCTGAACCCTGCTCTGTCACCTCACCCAAGCCGAGTGCCATCAAGGAATCACTCTCTTTCATTTCTTCCAAAATCTTTGTATACTGCTCAAGCTGTTCCTCGGTATCGCATCCATCTAGTACTAACTTTCTCGGATTCTCCAAATATTCATCTACTATATCTCCCAGAGTCTCATACCGATTATCTGTATTCATACTTCCCTTTAAATACATAAAGTTGTCCAATAATAATAATTCTTGATCCGTTAATGCCATTATTAATATCTCCTCTCATCCCCAATAGCCTTGGTTCCTTACTCTGCATCTTCCTCGGATTCCATTATATGACCATCAATCCGTTCTACATAACTGCCCGGCCACAGTTTTGAAATATTACTCTTATCAACGCCTTCATACTGCTCTGCACTCAAAAAGAATAGATTAAAATAAGGATTTCCAATATTTGCTTTTTTCAGGCACTCCTTTAACTGCCGGAACAGGGCTTTATTTAATTCCGCATCTCCCTGATCATGTACCGCTATCTGCACTCCATAGACAGTTAACTCATTCCCTTCTTCCTCCAAATATTGGTCAAGCTGTTCTATGGAATCGTATTTGATATCTAAAAAACCACTACCGACTATGGCTAGCTTATACGGTTCCGCAATGTCGGAAAGTACCGACAACACCCTCTCTTCCACCTCTCCACGTATCATGATGGAAAAATAGGTATCCCAATACGGCTCTCCTTCCTTCATATACCACTGGTATACCTCTACTTCGCCCTTCTTGTTCTCGTCCGTATTCCCCTTTAAACTACAATTCCAGCTATGGTAGTCCCGGGTTACAGATCTGGAAGACCAGTCCACTTGAAATTCCACACCATACTTCTCCTGCATATATACAAGCATTGCCTGTGTTCTCTCTTCAAAAGTGGGACCGGAATTATAACCACAACCGGCCAGTCCAAGCATAGAACCGATTATTGCACTTAACACGATTACTACCCTTTTTATTCCTTTCATCACACACTCCTAAATCAAAGTTCTTTAAACGCATTAATTCTTCGTAAATCCCACATAATTTCCGGTACTCATATTTGCAGCATCAAAATATCCCTCTGCATAGAAGCCCATGTAATATGACAGCATGGAATCCGACTCTGTTTTCTGTCCATCCATCATAAATACCTTATTATCCAGTACCATGCAGCAGAAGTTCTCTTCGTTATAAAACTCATCGCCTGCATTCATCTCAAAGTAAGCATCCATCTTCTCCTGTGTTACTCCGAACTGTGATAAATCATTAATGATATAATCCACAGCATCCTCTGCGAAATAAAACGCATACTCTCCACTGTAATAATTATCATCATGATTCTCATCAGACTGATACCAGAAAAACTCACCATCATCCTCAAAATACATCACAGAGCCATCTTCCGCGGTGTACTTCTGTCCTGCGAACTCTGTCATTCTTGTATCTGCTGCATCATCCTGACCGGACTCACTTCCACAGCCTGCTACCCCTACTGCTACAGTTGCTAATAAACCTACCATTGCTACTAATTTTTTCATTTTCATATGTTTTCTCTCCCTCTATGTTTTATTGAAGCCATCATATGCTTCTTTATTCCCACATTACATATTATGACATTTCCTTTTCCTTGTCTATAATCCATAATTACTATTCACTTAGTTTTTTGCTCCTATTATGTTAAAAAGGTGTTCTGGAGCATTACCAAAACACCTTTTCATAATTAATTATTCTTTATATTTTTCTTCTCTACTTGAAAATAAATTTTCATCAATATGACTGCCTCTACCAGAATATACAGTGGCATCAGATTCGCCCAAAGCCCTTCATTTGTGAGACACAAATAACAGGTCACTTCCGCTACCGCACCAAAGCCCCAGATTAGAATTCCGCAGGCATGATTATAAGCTTTCACATCCTTCAAGGACAGATTTCTTTTATTGAATACCTTGGTCTGTCCTTCCTCACAGAACACTCTCATTCCCGCCATAATACAAATAAACGCAATTGCTACATATAAAACCATCTTTTGTCTCCTCCAATCACTAGCTTTTTAAGTATAGCACAATTACACCAAAACGCAAAGAGCTCTCATGAACCAATGATAGAATTATATAAATCCATCCCAAAGCTGGTCAACTCCGGCTCATGCTGTATCATCCGGAAAGTACACCTACCACTGGTCTCACGCTCTGCATGAGCCTGCGTAAGCTCCTTTAAATGAGTCACATAGCTTCCCCTGCACCCCTGTCCGATGAAATGGGTAAGCACCTTTTTCCCCATAATGCAAGCATCATAGTTAGCGGCGGTGGTAAAAAGCTCAATACACCCCTTCGATAATCCTCACACTTAAGCCTTGTATCTGCCCAAGCACCTGATCCGGATTAAGATCAACAAAAAAAAGCCGACATCCCCTCTTCTATCTGTGGATTTATCTTATTATCCCAAATACTTACAAACTCCATAGCGTTCTTTACCCTCCCGGGTCATTATATCACACACTGGTTTTGCAAGCACTAATTCGGAGAAGGATTCACACATAACATTCCCCAGCCATTTTCTTCATTTGGGTAGGACATTTCCCCCTGCTGTCTCCTTGCCCGTCTCTGCAGCACTGCCTTTACCTTTTCTCCATACATATAGATATCCTCCCCCCGGACAATTCCCTGCTCCATAAGGAGAGCCGCTGCACCTGACACTATGGGTGTGGCAAAAGAGGTTCCGCTGAAACTGCCCATGCCCCCATAAATGCTGGGTGCGGGAATATCCACTGCCGGGGCAGCAATATCTGGCTTGGAATATGTAATCAGTGCAGAATCCGGTGCCACATACCCCCTCCCCGAAAAGGGGGCATAGGAATTATAGACACTGTTATACCCCGCCACACTGATGACCATCTGGGCTGTAGAAGGAATGGTCAAGGTTTCTGATGGAGTCGGTTGTAGAAATACTGTATTCTGTCCTCTGGACTCCTGAGAGGGCAGATAGATTTCCAGATTGCCAGAGACAATCCTTTTCCCTATTATCTCTATCTCCCAAAGTCCTCCGTTAATAAAACCACGATTTACCGGGAGCATCTCTATATAAATCTCCCTTTTCACAGAATAGGGTGTGGGCAGCCCAAAGTATACCAAAAGTCTGGTATTCCCCGTTACGATTTCATACTTTCCATCTCCAATCTGGGCAGGTAGTGGAATCCGCTCTCCTGTGGGAGAATAAAGGGTAAATTCCAGCTCATCTGCATAATTTTGCCACATCTGAATGGATAGATTGGGCTCATATTCTGCCACGGAAAGCTGGATAAGGCTGCGGTCTGATACTCTGGCGTTTACATGTCCCCCTGTATCTCCTTCATTTCCGGTACCTACGCAGATTACATTCCGCCCAATACCACTGACTGTGTCCAGATATCTGGCCAGTAGTCCACTGCCATCGTGAGGACCATAGGTATTGCCAAAGCTTAGATTAATCACCAGCGGCATCCCCAGCTCCAGTGCCCTACGGATTACGCTGTCCAGTCCCCGCATAATCTGGGTTGTCATAGGAAAACCATCCCCCTGCTCCGTCCCTAGCTTCACAATCAAAAGCCCTGCCTCTGGCGATAGTCCGCTCAGCCGCCCTGCTGCAATTCCCGCCACCGCTGTACCATGTCCTGTTACATCCGCTGCAGGCATCACCGGCTGGGAGCCTTCCAAAAGTTCATTAATCTGCTCCTGACTATATTCTTCTCCCGACTGCTGATCCCATAGATAAACTACTCTTGTGGTTCCGTCCTCTCTTTGAAATTCCGGATTTTTTAAGTCAATCCCTGAGTCCAGTACTGCAATCAGTACCCCCTCCCCGGTAAGCGGTGACTTCCCCGTAGTCAGTGGATAAAAACAGCTCTCTGCTTTCACATCAATGACCTGATAAAAAAAGCGTCTGGGAAGCTCCGCGTACTCAATCTCCCGTACACTTCCCAAATACTCCATCTGGGACTGTGGCACATGCAATATGGCATAGTC
>F42_Fallow_Deer__coassemble_401_pt1 | contig 17085 bp, 28 predicted proteins | sample F42_Fallow_Deer__metabat2_low_PE_003 | metagenome-assembled genome bin F42_Fallow_Deer
CTTTTTTGGTCTGTTTTCTTGAACACTAAAGTTACTAATTGATTGGGGCTTTCACCCAATCGGACGTTAAGTTCAAATCCGATCTGTCCAAAGCATATCTGCCATGCAGAAAAATGCGAATGCATTTTTCTCAAGCAAAACTTAGTATTTCTTAGATGCGGTATTTTCGCATCTTAGAAATTCTTTTGCTTTGGTATCAAGAAGTAATCACGTAAGCTCCATCTGTCTTATGTTAAACAAATCTTCATATATATAAAGAGATGAATCAGCCGCACATAATAACTAGACAAGAACTCACTACATTTGTCCGGAAGCACTTCTTACCTCCGATGCAAACTAATGATTATCCCTGTCTCTGCTTGTGTTTTGGATTCTCACAGATAACTCTGATACGTCCTTTTCTTTTGATGATTTTGCATTTTTCGCAAATTGGTTTTACTGATGATCTAACCTTCATGTTAAACCCTCCTTTCAAAAAAGACCGTTTTACATTATAGCACTACTCTTTGGCAATTGCAAGACCTAAATTAGAATTAATCGTAATTATTCAGTACCTTCATAATCACTATACAAAATCCATTTAGAATTGCTCCGCAATGGGATTTTTGCTATTCACATTCATATTCTTACAGTCTCAGCAGCAAGTGCTTCGACCTGTCCTGAATAGTTACAATAGCCCTATTATTTATCTCTCCAGATAATACGTCCCTTGGATAAATCATAAGGTGATAATTCTAAGGTTACCTTGTCGCCGGGTAAAATACGGATAAAGTTCTGACGAAGCTTTCCGCTGATGTGTGCAAGAACACGATGTCCATTTTCCAGTTCTACCTGAAACATGGTATTAGGAAGCTTTTCCACAACGGTTCCTTCGATTTCAATTACATCACTCTTTGACATACATTCTCCTTTCTAAACCTTCTGATTGGTTATATATTGTTTTATGGCATATTTAATCTCATGATTAAATATTTTCTCATTATTTAGGAGCTTAGAAAGCAATGGCTCTGCTGCAACAGCATTCATCACATTTACATGCTTTCTGCTCTTTTTCTTAGGCTTTGCCAGAATCTTATATTTACCATCACATAATAGTAAAAATTCCTCCGCCTGCCCTACAATAAGATACACAGTCTCTGCGTCATGTCCCGCCTTAGAAACTGCAAATCTACCGATTAGATTCTCCATTCTAACCTCACTCTAATAAAGTGTCAAAATCTCCGGCTCGCCTTCTGTGATGAGTACCGTGTTCTCATAATGAGCGGAAAGCTTGCCATCTCTGGTCACTACTGTCCAGTCATCATCCAGCCAGTCTACCTCACCGGTTCCCATATTAATCATAGGTTCAATGGCGAGTGTCATACCGGGGCGGAGCTTGATGCCACGCTTCTTCATGGTATAGTTTGGAATTTCCGGGTCCTCATGGAGATGGGTTCCGATTCCATGACCACAAAGTGCAGTCACAATTCCATAACCGTAAGAAGTCACATAATTATCTATAGCACTGCAGATATCATTTAAATGATTGCCTGCTTTCGCATACTTAATTCCTTCAAAAAAGCTTTGTCTGGTAACATCAATCAGCTGCCTTGCCTCAGGACTAATCTGTCCTACTGCGTGGGTTCTTGCAGCATCGGAATGATACCCCTTATAAATAAGACCGGCATCTAAGCTGACAATATCCCCCTCCTGAAGAATTCTCTTCTTATTAGGAATACCGTGCACCACCTCATTATTCACTGATACACAGATAGAAGCCGGATACCCATTGTAATTCTTAAAGTTTGGAATACATCCCAATTTACGGATAACACTTTCACCTAAAATATCCACATCCAAAGTAGACATTCCGGGACGAATGGCCTCCTCCATTTCCTTATGTACAATCGTAAGGAGTCTGCAGGACTCTCTCATTAATTCAATTTCTTTTTCTGATTTAATAGATACCGATGTACCGAACATAACGCTTCCTTTACTAGCCTAAAATAGCCACGATTGCCGCAAATACATCCTTCATATCTACGGTACCGTCTACAGTCTTTAAAACACCCTTTTCTGTATAAAAATCAATCAGAGGCTGGGTCTGCTTATGATATACATTTAAACGATTTAATACAGTTTCTGCCTTGTCGTCATCACGAAGAACAAGCTCCTGTCCACAAGTGTCACAGATGCCTTCTTTCTTTGGCGGAATATGCTCAATGTGATATGTTGCACCGCATCCAAGACAAGCTCTTCTGCCAGACATTCTTCTAACAATATTCTCATCTGGAACATCCACGTTGATTGCATAATCAATGCTTTCATTTAACTCAGAAAGTGCCTTATCTAAAACTTCTGCCTGAGGAATCGTTCTTGGGAAACCATCTAACACGTAGCCACCTTCACAATCCGGCTGCGCAACTCTATCCAATAAGATTTTAACGGTAAGCTCATCCGGAACAAGCTGTCCCTGATCCATGTACTTCTTAGCTTCCATTCCAAGCTCTGTACCATTCTTAATATTTGCTCTAAAAATGTCACCTGTAGAAACATGAGGAACCTGATATTTCTCTGCAATCATCTTTGCCTGTGTACCTTTTCCTGCTCCCGGCGCGCCTAACATAATAATCTTCATACCCTACCTCCATTTGTACAATATCCCACAATTGGGCATTATGTATCATTGTAACCTCTAATCACAACTTTTTCAATACCAAAACAAAAAAAACTATTCAGAGCCAATTCGTGCAAGCACGATGACCACTTTCCTCGCCGCCATAACAAAAAATCGGGCAGACTTTTCAAAGTCTACCCGATATAAATACCTTAAGTATCAATTAATCATTTAAGAATCCCTTGTAGTTACGGACAAGCATCATAGATTCAACCTGTTTCATAGTCTCAAGGATTACGCTTACGATAATGATAAGTGATGTACCTGCGAAGGATACGCTGGCCTTGAACACACCATTAAATACGAAAGGTAATACAGAAACGATTAATAATCCCACTGCACCGATAAATACGATGTAGTTTAATACCTTATTTAAGTACTCACTGGTTGGCTTACCAGGTCTGATACCTGGAATAAATCCACCCTGCTTTTTCAAATTATCAGCAACCATCATAGGGTTGAAGGTAATAGATGTATAGAAGTAAGCAAAAAAGATTACTAATAAAATATATACTACCAAACCGATAGAATAGATTGGCTGACTTGGGTTACACCAGTTACCGGAGTTAAGACCCTTCAGAATCTCAGCCCATACACCGGTTCCCTGATATCCTACTAAACTACAAATAATAATAGGAGTCTGCATAATTGAAGAAGCAAAAATTACAGGAATAACACCTGAGGTGTTAACCTTTAAAGGAATGCTGGAGGTCTGTCCTCCAACCATCTTTCTTCCCTGAACCTTCTTAGCATACTGTACCGGAATCTTACGAACACCAGCATTTAAGATGATTACAAGTACTACCATTAAAATAATGATTGCAAAAATAATCACAGTAGCAAGAATTGCAGTTGCATACGGCTTACCAATTACAAACTGCTGGAAAAGCTGAGATAAATCCTGAGGAAGTCTGGAAATAATATTAATAACAAGTACGATAGAAATACCATTTCCGATTCCGTTTTCAGTAATACGCTCGCCAATCCACATCAGGAACGCACTACCAGCAGTAAGTGCTACGATACAGGTAATAACATTCATTGCATTAAAATCAACGATAAGACCCTGATTACCAAAACCGATTGCCATTGCAGTAGCCTGAATTAATGCAAGAACTACTGTCACGTATCTGGTAAGTGTAGCAATCTTCTTTCTTCCGTCTTCGCCGTCTCTCTGCATCTCTTCCAAATAAGGAATTGCAATTGTGAGAAGCTGCATAATAATGGAAGATGTAATGTAGGGACTAATATTTAATGCAAGGATGGACATATTTAAGAACGATCCACCTGTAATTGCATCAAAGAAACTAAATGCACCACCCGTCTGAGCAGCGAACCACCGTGCGAAGTATGTTCTATCTACTCCAGGCACTGGAAGCTGTGATCCTACACGGATCACAACTAACATTGCCAAGGTAAATAAGAGTTTTTGTCTGATCTCTTTTACTTTAAATGCATTTTTGAGGCTTGTAATCATTAGATCACCTCTGCTGTTCCACCAAGTGCTTCAATCTTTTCCTTTGCAGATGCGCTAAAAGCGTCTACCTTAACATTGAGCTTTTTGGTAAGTTCTCCATCTCCAAGAATCTTAACGCCATCGAAAGAATTCTTAACGATGCCAGCTGCTCTTAATGCTTCCACATCAACAGTAGCTCCGTTCTCGAAACGATCTAATACGCTGATATTAATAGAAACGATTTCCTTAGTGTTTCTGTTCTTGAAACCTCTCTTAGGAAGACGTCTGTATAAAGGCATCTGACCACCTTCGAAACCTGGTCTGGGAGCTCCAGAACGAGCCTTCTGACCCTTATGTCCCTTACCAGCAGTTTTGCCGTTTCCTGAACCGTGTCCACGACCTCTTCTAAAATTATCGCTCTGTCTTGAACCTTCAGCAGGTCTTAAATTGGATAATTCCATTGTGACACCTCCTTATCTAATTAAACTTCTTCAACTTTTACTAAGTGTGCAACCTGACGAATCTGTCCTCTGGTTGCAGCATTGTCAGGAAGTACTACAGAACTGTTTAACTTTCTAAGTCCCATAGACTCAACTGTTGCTCTATTCTTTGGTACAGCACCGATGGTGGACTTTACCAAAGTGATTTTCAACTTCTTATCTGCCATAATAAATAACCATACCTTTCTTAATCTTGCAACTAAGCGAAGATCTCGTCTACAGCTTTACCACGCATTCTAGCTACATCTTCCGGATTCTTAAGCTGGCTTAAACCGGTGATAGTAGCAAGAACTACGTTCTGCTTATTGTTAGAACCTAAAGATTTTGTACGGATATTCTTGATACCTGCAAGCTCACAAACCACACGGGCAGGACCACCTGCGATGATACCGGTACCTTCAGGAGCCTTCTTTAAAAGAACGCTTGCTGAACCGTATTTTCCGATAAAATCATGGGTAATGGACTTGTTCTCATCCATTGCGATAGTTACGAGATGCTTAACAGCATCTTCTTTACCCTTACGAATTGCTTCAGGGATTTCAACAGCTTTACCAAGACCAGCGCCTACGTGACCATTTCCATCACCTACTACTACTAAAGCGGTGAATCTCATGTTACGACCACCCTTAACGGTCTTAGTTACACGCTTGATGGTAACAACTTTGTCACTTAATTCTAACTGGCTTGCATCTATGATTTCACGTCTCATGCTAAATACTTCCTTTCCTAGAATTCTAAGCCAGCTTCACGAGCTGCCTCAGCTAATGCTGCAACCTTACCCTGGTAAATGAAGCCGCCTCTATCGAAAACTACTTCCTTGATACCTTTCTCGATTGCTCTCTTAGCAATTACAGTTCCTAAATATGCTGCTGCATCAACATTGTTGGTTTTCTCAAGCTCAGCCTTAATCTCTTTCTCAAGAGTAGAAGCTGCTACTAAAGTGTGACCAGCTACATCGTCGATAATTTGAGCATACATATGATTGTTGCTTCTGAACACTGCAAGACGTGGTCTTTCAGCAGTGCCACTGAAACGGTTACGAATTCTCATGTGCTTTTTAACACGAATTTCCTGTCTAGATTCTTTTCTAACCATTTTTTACACTCTCCTTATCTATTACTTCTTACCAGTCTTACCAACTTTACGTCTGATAACTTCATCAGCATACTTGATACCCTTGCCCTTGTAAGGTTCAGGTCTTCTCTTATCTCTGATCTCAGCTGCAAACTGGCCAACTTTTTCTTTATCGATACCTTTAACGATGATGATGTTCTGACCTTCAAGTACAGTTTCGATACCTTCTGGATCTTCCATCTCAACTGGATGAGAGTAACCTAAAGATAAGGTTAACTTCTTTCCAGCCTTAGCTGCTCTGTAACCAACACCGTTAACTTCAAGCTTCTTCTCGTAGCCTGCGGTAACACCTACAACCATGTTGTTGATGAGAGTTCTGGTTAAACCATGAAGAGACTTCATCTTCTTTAAATCGTTAGGTCTGGTAACAACTACTTCTGCACCTTCCACCTTAATTTCCATCTCAGCTGGTAATACTCTTTCAAGAGTTCCCTTAGGACCTTTCACGGTCACTTTGTTATTTTCTGCAACTTCTACAGTAACACCTGCAGGAATCGCGATTGGCATTCTTCCAATACGTGACATGCCCGTACCTCCTATAAATTTGAATTATAAGTTTATAGTTAAAATATATCAGCCACACGGCTCGAAAACTGTGTGCTTACGCACACGCGCAGCTTACACTGCGCAGTGTTTTCTCGCTGTATGGACGCATAAAATCAAATGCCTGCTACGCAGTCGCTTGATTTTATTGCTCACTACCATACAAAGGCTAAAACTTCTCCACCAACACCAAGCTCTCTAGCCTTCTTATCGGTCATAACACCCTGGTTGGTAGAAACGATAGCAATACCAAGACCGCCAAGTACCTTAGGCATATCTTCCTTGCCAGCGTATACACGAAGACCTGGCTTAGAGATTCTCTTAATACCGGAGATAATCTTCTCGTTCTTGTCTGCGCCATACTTTAAAGTGATGTGCATGGTCTTGAACACGCCATCTTCGATTACTTCATACTTCTTAATAAAACCTTCCTCTAAAAGAATCTCAGCAATAGCTAACTTCATCTTAGAAGCAGGAACATCTACTGTATCATGTTTAGCAGAGTTTGCATTACGGATTCTTGTAAGCATATCTGCAATAGGATCGCTCATTGTCATGATCTTGTCTCCTCCTTACCAACTTGCTTTCTTAACGCCTGGGATCTGTCCTTTGTAAGCTAATTCACGGAAGCAAACTCTGCAGATTCCGTATTTTCTCAAAACTGAGTGAGGACGACCACAAATATTACAACGAGTATAAGCCTGAGTAGAGAATTTAGGCTTGCGCTGCTGTTTTAATTTCATTGACATCTTAGCCATGAGAATTTACCTCCTTATTATTTAGCAAAAGGCATGTTGAATAATCTTAATAATTCACGTGCTTCTTCGTCAGTGTTTGCTGTAGTTACGAAAATGATATCCATACCTCTTACCTTATCGATCTTATCGTACTCGATTTCAGGGAAGATGTACTGCTCTTTAAGACCGAGAGCGTAGTTACCTCTACCGTCGAATGCATTAGGGTTTACACCTCTAAAGTCACGTACACGAGGTAATGCAAGGTTAACTAAACGATCAAGGAACTCATACATTTTCTCACCACGTAAGGTTGTTTTACAACCGATAGCCATACCCTCACGAATCTTGAAGTTTGCTACGGAGTTTTTAGCCTTGGTAAGAACTGCTTTCTGACCAGTGATGGTTTCCATATCCTTAACAGCGTTCTCTAACACCTTAGCGTTGTCTTTAGCTTCGCCAACACCCATGTTGATAACGATCTTGTCAAGCTTCGGAACTTCCATAACGTTTTTATATCCAAACTTTTTAGTTAAAGCTTCAACGATTTCATCATTATATAAATCTTTAAGTCTGCTCACTTATATGTCCTCCTTCCCCGAATTAATCGATAACTTCGCCAGTAGCCTTAGCTACACGAACCTTCTTGCCATCCTTGATTTCAAAACCAACTCTGGTTGCCTTGCCATTTACAACAAGCATAACATTTGAAATATCGATAGCTGCTTCTTTCTGAACAATTCCGCCGTTAGGATTAGCCTGTGAAGGTTTTGCATGCTTAGTAATCATGTTAATGCCTTCAACTACAACCTTACCACCTTTAACATCAACGGAAACAACTTTTCCTTCTTTACCGGAATCTTTACCAGCGATAACCTTAACGGTATCACCTTTCTTAATCTTTAATGCTGACATGTAGGTACCTCCTATAATACTTCAGGAGCTAATGAAACAATTTTCATAAACTGTTTGTCACGAAGCTCTCTTGCTACTGGTCCAAAGATACGAGTTCCTCTTGGAGTCTTGTCATCTTTGATAATTACTGCAGCATTCTCATCGAATTTAATGTAAGAACCGTCTTTACGACGAGCACCTTTAACAGTACGAACAACTACGGCCTTAACAACATCACCTTTCTTTACAACGCCACCTGGTGTTGCATCTTTAACTGAAGCAACGATGATGTCACCGATCTGTGCATATCTTCTTGTAGAGCCACCCATAACGCGGATGCAAAGTAATTCTTTAGCACCGGTGTTATCAGCAACTTTAAGTCTACTTTCCTGCTGAACCATGTTATTTCTCCTTCCAAATTATCCGTAGATTATTTAACCTTTTCTACGATCTCAACAAGTCTCCATCTCTTATCCTTAGATAACGGTCTTGTTTCCATAACTTTTACAGTATCGCCAATATTGCATTCGTTATTTTCATCATGCGCTTTTAACTTGTAGGTCTTCTTTACAACCTTACCATAAAGAGGATGTTTAACGCGCTCTGCGATAGCAACAACGATAGTTTTATCCATCTTATTACTGATAACCTTACCAGTACGTGTCTTTCTTAAATTTCTTTCCACGATTTTGATCTCCTTTCCCAATTAGCTACGAAACGATTAAGCATTAGCTTTCGCATTGATAACAGTCTGAATACGAGCAATATTTCTTCTAACTTCCTTGATTCTTGCTGTATTGTCTAACTGATTGGTAGCGTTCTGGAATCTCAAATTGAAAAGTTCTTTCTTAGCAGCAACTAATTCCTGTGCTAATTCTGCTTCGGATTTGTTCTTTAAATCTTCTACATACTTGTTTGTCTTCATTATTGAACACCGCCTTCCAAATCTGCCTTAGAAACGATTTTACACTTACATGGGAGCTTGTGCATAGCAAGACGTAATGCTTCTCTAGCCTGTTCCTCAGGAACACCCTTGATTTCGAATAACACACGACCCGGCTTAACTACTGCTACCCAATATTCTAAAGTACCCTTACCAGAACCCATACGAGTTTCTGCAGGTTTTGCTGTTACAGGTTTATCTGGGAAAATCTTAATCCAAACCTTACCGGTTCTCTTAGTGTAACGGGTAAGTGCGATACGAGCTGCCTCGATCTGATTTGACTTAATCCAGCAAGGTTCAGTAGCTACTAAACCGAATTCACCGTAAGCAAGAGTGTTTCCTCTTAATGCTTTTCCGGTCATAGTACCACGGAACTGTTTACGACGTTTAACTCTTTTAGGCATTAACATTATTGTTCGCTCCCTTCTGCTTTGTTCTTAGTAGGAAGAACTTCGCCCTTGTAAATCCAAACTTTAACTCCAACTTTACCATAGGTAGTATTTGCCTCAGCAAAACCATAATCAATATCTGCTCTTAAGGTCTGAAGAGGAATAGTACCTTCGCTGTAGAACTCAGTACGAGCCATATCAGCACCACCAAGACGTCCTGAACATGCAGTCTTGATACCAAGTGCACCAGACTTCATGGTTCTGCTCATGCAAGACTTCATTGCACGACGGAAGGTTACACGGTTCTCTAACTGAAGAGCAATGTTCTCAGCTACAAGCTGTGCATCCTTATCAGGTCTCTTGATTTCCTTGATGTCTACTAAAATCTTCTTGTCAGTTAACTTAGAAAGCTCTTTCTTAGTAACTTCGATTTCTGCACCACCCTTACCGATAACAACACCAGGCTTAGCAGTGTAGATGATAACCTTTACTCTGTCAGATGCTCTTTCGATTTCAATCTTAGAAACACCGGCACTGTATAATTTCTTCTTAAGGAATTTTCTGATGTTATAGTCTTCTGCTAAATACTCAGAGAACTCAGCATCAGCATACCATTTAGAATCCCAATCTTTAATAACGCCAACTCTAAGGCCATGAGGATTAACTTTCTGTCCCATTTTTCTTCCTCCTATTTCTCATCAAGCACGATGGTGATGTGGCTCATTCTCTTCTCGATTCTATAAGCTCTACCCTGTGCTCTAGGTCTAACTCTCTTCATTGTAGGACCTTTGTTAGCGTAGCACTCAGCTACTACAAGGTTCTCAACGTTCATACCATTATTGTTCTCAGCGTTTGCAATAGCAGACTCTAATAACTTCTTAATGATGCTTGAAGCATATCTAGGATTGTACTCAAGAAGTGCAAGTGCAGACTGTACATCCTTACCTCTGATAGCATCTAATACGAAACATGCTTTCTGAACAGATACTCTAGCATAAGATAACTTTGCTGAAGGTCTGGTATCTTTCTGAGCATTTCTTTCTCTCTTAATTTGACTTCTATGTCCTTTTGCCATAGGTCAAGTCCTCCTTTCAAAACTAACGTATCTGCTATAGCGCTCTCGCGCTACAGACAGACACAGGGCATCTCGCCCACGGGGGCTCCCCTCACCGGGAAGCCGTACGTTATTAATGTTTCAATTTATACCTATCTAACCTTAGACTTCTTTTCGTCTTTGCCATGTCCTCTGTAGGTTCTGGTAGCAACAAACTCACCAAGCTTGTGTCCAACCATATCTTCGGTCACATATACAGGTACATGCTTTCTTCCGTCATGAACAGCAATGGTGTGTCCCACGAAAGAAGGGAAAATAGTAGAACGACGAGACCAGGTCTTGATAACTGCCTTCTGTCCAGCTGCGTTCTGTGCATCTACTTTCTTAAGTAAACTCGCATCAGCGAATGGTCCTTTTTTAAGTGATCTAGCCATTGTTTTTCCTCCTCAATTATTTGATTGCTCTACCGTCGCGGCGTCTTACGATTAACTTGTTAGAAGCTTTTTTCTTCTTACGAGTCTTAAGACCAAGAGCAGGCTTGCCCCAAGGTGTAGATGGGCCAGGTCTACCGATACCGGTCTTACCTTCACCACCACCGTGTGGATGGTCGTTAGGGTTCATAACAGAACCACGTACTGTAGGACGGATGCCCATGTGACGCTTACGACCAGCTTTACCGATCTTAACAAGGCTGTGATCAACGTTACCAACGATACCAACAGTTGCACGGCATACGATAGGAACCATTCTCATTTCGCCTGAAGGAAGACGAAGAGTTGCGTACTTACCTTCTTTAGCCATTAACTGTGCACCGTTACCTGCGGAACGAACTAACTGTCCGCCCTTACCAGGATATAATTCAATGTTGTGTACCATGGTACCAACAGGAATCTCAGATAATGGTAAGCAGTTACCTACTCTAACTTCTGCTTCTGCACCACTCATAACCTTCATTCCATCGGTTAAACCTTCTGGAGCGATGATGTATGACTTAGCACCATCTGCATAGCAGATTAAAGCGATGTTAGCAGTTCTGTTTGGATCGTATTCGATACCAATTACAGTTGCTGGAATACCATCTTTGCTGTTTCTCTTGAAATCAATAATTCTGTATTTTCTTCTAGAACCGCCACCGCGATGTCTAACAGTGATTTTACCCTGATTGTTACGACCTGAGTTCTTGTTTAAAGATACACAAAGGCTCTTCTCTGGAGTGCTCTTTGTAATCTCAGAGAAATCAGAACCAGTCATATTACGTCTGGAAGGGGTATATGGGTTGTATGTTTTAATTCCCATTGTTATTTCTCCTTTATTTTTGATTTATTGCCGCGACATCTAATCTACGCCGCATAGTATGCAACTTTTCACTGCGTTCAAAGTTACAAAGGAGAATTGCAAGCAATTCTCTGCTCAATTATCAGTTGAACTTTATCTTACAGACCAGCGAAGATTTCGATATCCTTGCTGTCAGCAGTTAAAGTAACGATTGCTTTCTTGGTCTTAGCAGTCTTACCAACTACCATACCACGTCTCTTATTCTTTCCATCCATGTTCATGGTGTTTACGGATTTAACCTTGGTACCTTCGAACATTTTCTCAACAGCTTCCTTGATCTGAGACTTGTTTGCTTCGGTGTGAACTAAGAAAGTATATTTCTTCTCACCCATAGCTGCCATACTCTTCTCAGTGATAACTGGCTTGAGGATTACGTCATAGTATTTAATATCTGCCATTATGCGTACACCTCCTCGATTTTTGCAACTGCGTCCTTAGTAAGAACCAGTGTGTTTGCCTTCATAACGTCATATACGTTGATTGCATTTACTAAAGTAGTATCAACATCAGCCATGTTTCTAGCAGACAAAACAACATTTGTGTCGTTCTCAGCTAAAACTACAAGCCCCTTGTTAACCTTTAAGTTGCTCATTACAGTAGCGAAGTTCTTAGTCTTGATTTCATCAAACTTAAGCTCGTCAACAACAACGATCTTAGCTGCCTGAACCTTGCTGGTTAATGCAGACTTAAGAGCTGCTCTCTTCTCTTTCTTGTTCATCTTGAAAGAGTAATCTCTTGGAACTGGAGCGAATACAACACCGCCGCCGGTCCACTGTGGAGATCTGGTTGAACCCTGTCTTGCATGACCGGTTCCCTTCTGTCTCCAAGGTTTTCTTCCGCCACCAGATACTTCAGAACGGGTCTTTGCCTTCTGAGTTCCCTGACGATTATTTGCAAGCTGCTGTACAACTGCCATGTGTACTAAGTGCTCGTTTACCTCTACACCGAATACTGCATCGTTAAGCTCGATTGTACCAACTTCTTTGCCTTCCATATTAAAAACAGATACGTTTGCCATTTAGTTGTCCTCCTTTCGCCCTAACTATGCTTCAACCTTAACGGTTTCTTTGATGGTAACTAAAGCCTTCTTAGGTCCTGGAACAGCACCCTTTACTAAAAGAAGATTCTTCTCAGCATCTACCTTTACTACTTCAAGGTTCTGAACAGTTACACGCACGCAACCCATGTGACCAGGCATTCCCTTACCCTTGAATACACGGCTAGGTGAAGAACATGCACCATTGGAACCCTGATGACGATGGAATTTAGAACCGTGCTTCATAGGTCCTCTATGCTGTCCTAATCTCTTGATTGCACCCTGGAAGCCTTTTCCCTTAGAAATTGCAGAAGCATCAATCTTATCGCCAGCTGCGAAGATGTCAGCCTTAATCTCTGCACCTAAGGTATACTCCTCAGCATTTTCAAACTTGAACTCTTTTACATATCTCTTAGAAGCTGTGCCAGCCTTCTTGAAGTGGCCCTGCTCAGCCTTGTTAACACCATGTCTGTGGATAACTTCCTTCTTACCACTTGCATCCTTGTTAACGATCTTGTCTTTCTTGTCTACGAAACCAACCTGTACTGCGCTGTAACCATCGTTTTCTACGGTCTTAACCTGGGTTACTACACAAGGGCCAGCCTGAAGAACGGTTACAGGAACTAATACGCCGTCTTCATTGAAGATTTGAGTCATTCCGACTTTGGTAGCTAAAATAGCTTTCTTCATTCTTTCTTTTCCTCCTAATTACTCTACAGCGGGGCACCTTACGATGTCCATACTAGTAGGGGATTTGATTAAATATGTTACTATCAATAAGAAGCACAAATTTTAACACAGGAATTATTTGTTCTTCATTTTGATGTCGATGTAAACACCAGCAGGCATTTCAAGACGCTGAAGAGCATCTACAGTCTTCTGGGTTGGGGTGATGATGTCGATGAGTCTCTTATGAGTTCTCTGCTCGAACTGCTCTCTAGAGTCTTTGTACTTGTGTACTGCTCTTAAGATTGTAACAACTTCCTTCTTAGTAGGAAGAGGTACCGGTCCGCTCACCTGTGAACCATTCTTCTTTACTGTTTCGATGATTTTCTTAGCAGATGCATCAACTAACTGATGATCGTAAGCTTTAAGTGTAATTCTCATTACTTGACTTGCCATAAAAAAAGTCGCCTCCTTTTCGCACTTTCTAATTACTTAAGTACGACAAGCGGTGACTGTACACTCTCCCGTGTGTGTCCTAAACCTTTGCACATCAGAGCAAAGCTCTATTTCACTTCCACGTTGTTTCTATCCTGTGATAGACTTGATTGTTTGTACAGTGACTTGTCGTCAGTTTCCTAACTTGACATTCGCTCCACGGAAAACCTGCTGTAACTTTCGTCTCAGCAGCAACCTCACGCTTCACAGCTATCATGCCACAGCAAGGATTAGTATACATGTCCTGTACAAACTTTGCAAGTATTATTTTTTACTTTTTTGTTCTTTTTTAAGTACAATCTTATCTGCGGAACCTTTTCGCAAAATCGCTGCTTCGCAGCTTTCCTTTTGCTCATATTTCGTTCTCACCAAATGATGTCAAATTAAATTTTGCTCTAACAAGCAAGCTTGACATTCAAAATTTAATTTACATCGCTCGGTTCTGCACTACTCCTTCATAATTAATATAGAAGAAACCAACACCATTCCGATTCCCACCAGTGCGGTCCATGTGAAGCTCTCCTGGAACACCACAAAGCCAACCACCGACGCCATCACCGGTTCAATGGTTGCAAGCACAGAAGCCTTTCCCGATTCCATCCCGGCAAGTCCCTTCGTATACAAAAATCAGAAATCATCTTTCTTATTTGTTTCAACCCCACACGGCATGGTACACACTTACCACAGGTCTGCTCATAGGAAACCTCCTTTTCCACATATTCCCAAAATATGTAAACGCTTACGTAAAACATACCATGCTTTTAGCCTCAATTCAACAATCGTTATTTTTTAATCGAACTGAGAAAGATTATCAATATCTTGAAAAATCCCAATTTCATGGTAGTATATATAAATAGAAGAAACGCATTAGTTTTAGAAAGGATTATCAATATGTGGATTGCTGACAACTGGAAAGATTACCAGGTTTTAGATACATCAAATGGAGAGAAATTAGAAAGATGGGGAGATTACCTTTTGGTTCGCCCAGACCCTCAGGTCATCTGGAATACTCCTCACAATAATCCGGGCTGGAAGAAGAAAAACGGTCACTATCACCGCAGTGCCAAAGGTGGTGGCGAATGGGAATTCTTCAACCTTCCGAACGAATGGTCCATTAACTATAAAGAACTGACCTTCAACTTAAAACCCTTCAGCTTTAAGCACACTGGACTTTTCCCAGAGCAGGCAACCAACTGGGACTGGTTCTCTGAGATTATCCAGAAGGCGGGCCGCCCAGTAAAGGTGCTTAATCTCTTTGCATACACCGGTGGAGCTACCCTCTCCGCAGCAAAGGCAGGTGCCGCAGTGACCCATGTAGATGCTTCTAAGGGGATGGTCGGCTGGGCAAAGGAAAATGCCATCAGCTCCGGCCTTGGCGATGCACCCATCCGCTGGCTGGTGGATGACTGCGTAAAATTCGTAGAACGAGAAATCCGCCGCAGCAACAAATACGATGGAATCATCATGGATCCACCTTCTTACGGACGTGGCCCCAAAGGAGAAATCTGGAAAATCGAAGAAAGCATCTGGCCCTTCATCGAGCTGACCACTCAGATTTTATCCGAGGACGCACTCTTCTTCCTGATTAACTCCTACACTACCGGGCTTCAGCCTGCGGTACTTTCCTACATGATGAACACCGCTATCGTTAAGCGTTTCGGTGGAAAGGCAGAGGCTGAAGAAATCGGCCTTCCCGTCAAAGATTCCGGACTGGTGCTTCCTTGCGGAGCATCTGGCAGGTGGACGAAAGCATAGTACAGAATATTCTCAAGGCTTGGGCACAATTCCCAAGCCTACGTCCTGTTTTTCAATCACTATTGGGGCATAAGCCACAGAAGATATTCTCTACCTCTTTAATCTACATCTCCTCCGGGCACTCCATTCCCAGAAGACTACAGGCATCTTTAATCACCCTCTGTACCATATCTGCCAGCATGATGCGTGCTGCCTTTTCTTCCTCTACCGCTTTCAAAATCGGACACTCATGATAGAACCGGTTAAAAGCCGTAGCCAAGCTAATCAGATACCGTGCAATCACAGAGGGCTCATATTTTTCTGCTGCAGCAACAATTGCCTCTTCATATCCCAGAAGCACCTTCACCAGTGCGAAACTGACATCATCCGTTAAAGTTTCAACCTTCACTTCCCTCTCCGGCTGCATATTCTCACATTTCCGCAAAATACTCTTGGCCCGTGCATAAGTATACTGTACGTAAGGCCCCGTGTTTCCCTCAAAGGAAAGAACATCCTCCCAAGAAAAATCCACATTCTTAATCCTCTGGTTGTACAAATCATGGAAAATGACAGCACCCACTCCCACCTTGCGGGCAACCCCTTCCTTATCTTCCAATGCCGGATTTTTCTCTTCAATCAAGACAAAAGCCCGCTCAATTGCCTCCTTTAAGATATCCTCTGCATATACAATGTTCCCCTTTCGTGTAGATAGCTTTACCCCTTCCAGACTTACCAGCCCGAAGGGAACATGCACCAGATTGTCAGCCCAGGAATATCCCATCAGCTCTATCGCCTTGAATACCTGCTTAAAATGCAGCGTCTGCTCCATACCCGTTACATACAGACACTTTTCAAAAGCATACCTTTTCTTCCGATCCAAAAGTGCTGCAATGTCACGGGAATGATAAATGGAACCACCATCGCTTTTCATAATCAGGCAGGGAGGCATATCATATGCAGACAGATCTATCACCTTCGCCCCCTGACTTTCTTCTAATAGCCCCTTCTTCACCAGCTCTTCTGCAAGTGCTGGTACCTTATCCCGAAAGAAGCTCTCCCCGCTATAGGAATCAAATGTCACACCAAGCAGCTTATACACCCGCTCAAATTCCACCATGCTGATTTCTTTAAACCAGTTCCAAATCCCCAAGGCCTCCTCATCATTTTTCTCCATCTTCACAAACCATGCACGAGCCTCAGCGATTAGCTCAGCGTCCTTTTCTGCCTCTGCTTCAAACTTTACATATATCCTTAACAGCTCTTCAATCCCATTTTTCTCTACCAGCTCCTCACTGCTCCATTTCTTGTAAGCAGTAATTAACTTTCCGAACTGTGTTCCCCAATCCCCAAGGTAATTAATACGCACCACTTCATATCCCAGCTTACTGTAAATCTTATATAACGAATTACCAATCACCGTAGTTCTCAAATGCCCCACATGAAAGTTCTTGGCAATATTCGGCGAAGAATAGTCCATACAGATGGTCTTACCCTTCCCGCACTGCTTGATGCCGTG
>F42_Fallow_Deer__coassemble_402_pt1 | contig 16960 bp, 16 predicted proteins | sample F42_Fallow_Deer__metabat2_low_PE_003 | metagenome-assembled genome bin F42_Fallow_Deer
ATCATAGAACGTAAACCTGATTTTGTGAGACCCCTGCAGTTCGCAGTAGGGTCTCGTAGAGGAGGTGTTCACCCGGGAGCAGTATATCATTGTGATATGCGCCCCCTGCGTTATAGAATTCTTCTTAACTAAATTGACATTGCCTCAGAGGAGCCTTTTATAATGCCTATGTTTAGCGAATACCGTATTTTTCAATTACATAGTCCATATCCTTATCACCTCTACCAGAAAGGTTAATAAGAATAGAGCCTCTACCCATCTCCTTTGCCAGCTTAATACCATAAGCCACTGCATGAGAGCTTTCGATAGCAGGGATAATACCTTCTAATCTGGAAAGTGTGAAGAATGCATCAATCGCTTCTTCATCATCTGCAACGCCATACTTTACTCTTCCCAGGTCGTGTAAGAATGCATGCTCAGGACCGGAAGAAGGATAATCAAGACCACTTGCTACAGAATAAACAGGTGCAGGCTCACCATTCTCATCCTTCAGCATGATACTGTTAAAACCATGCATAATACCTTCCGTACCATACTGCAGGCTTGCTGCATGGTCACCAAGCTTAGGACCTTTTCCTAAAGGCTCAACACCATAGATATCTACAGGGTCGTTTAAAAAGCCGGAGAAGAAACCAGCTGCATTAGAACCGCCGCCTACACATGCTACGATAGCATCAGGAAGCTCACCAGTCATCTGGGTAAACTGCTCTCTTGCTTCAATACCTACTACGCTCTGGAAATCACGTACCATCATAGGGAAAGGATGTGGTCCGAGAACGGAACCAATACAGTAGATACAATCCTTATATTCCTGACTGTAGGCTTTAAACGCTGCGTCTACCGCTTCCTTTAAGGTTGCAAGACCTTCGGTAACTTCTACTACGTTAGCACCTAAAATCTTCATTCTGGCTACATTAGGAGCCTGCTTCTTAATATCCACAGAACCCATATAAATATCACACTCTAAGCCAAAGTATGCGGCTGCAGTTGCAAGTGCTACACCGTGCTGTCCAGCACCGGTCTCAGCGATAATCTTCTTCTTGCCCATGTACTTAGCAAGGAGTGCCTCACCCATACAGTGATTTAACTTGTGTGCACCAGTATGGTTAAGATCCTCACGCTTTACATAGAGCTGTACATTACCAAGCTTATTGGAAAGTCTCTCTAAGTGAGAAATGGGGGTAGGTCTTCCCTGAAAATCCTTACGGATGCGACGTAGCTCGTTGATGAATTTAGCTGATTTACAGATGGTAAAATAAGCCTCTGTAATCTCCTCCATAGCGTTTTTTAACTCCGGCTCGATAAAGCAGCCGCCGTATTTTCCGAAGTAACCGTTTGCATCCGGGTAGTTCTTAAAATAAGTGTCAAAATCTACTCCATTGTATAACATTATGTATTCCTCCTACGCGTTTTGTGACATTTCTTTTATCTTCTGAAGTAAGTCAAGATCATCCTGGGTAATCTTAATATTTGCCTGCATCTCTCTACCCTCGGGAGTGAGAACTTTACATTCTAAGATGGTTCCCTCCTGCAAGCCGGCTTGAGCTACGGCAGTAACAAACTGTATAAACTTGGGATGATTGTTCTTGAACTTATCAAAATCATTTTTTAATCCGATTAACTGCATTGGATTCAGTGCCATTCTATTATCCGTCCTTTATTAATTTTGTACCAGAATCAAAGGATTCTCTCTCTTATTCATCATATCATCTACACCTTTAAAGGTCTTGTAAGCCATATTCCAGACCACCTTCTCGCTGTAGAATGCAGTGTGAGGAGTAAGAAGTACGTTAGGGAAAGAGCGTAAAATCGCCATCTGTCTATTGGCAATCGCGTCTCCCACACGATTAATATAATATAAACCGTCCTCTTTCTCAAGTACATCTAACGCAACATGCCCTATTTTACCAGATTCGATGGCATCAATCAATGCATCGGTGTCAATCAAGGTGCCCCTTGCGGTGTTGATTAAAATCACACCCTCCTTCATTTGGGCAAGGGATTCTTTATTAATCATATGATAATTCTCTGCTGTAGCAGGGGTATGCAGCGTAATAACATCTGACTGTGCATACAGCTCCTCCAAGGACACATAGGTAGCGTATTTTGCCACTTCCTCATTGGGATAAATATCATATGCCAGCATTTTACAGCCAAAGCCGCTCAAATGCTTAATGACTGTCTTTCCAATCTGACCGGTACCGATAATCCCTACAGTACAATCACACAGATCCTTACCGATTTTGCCTTTTAATGTGTAATCCTGTACCTTGGAACGCTCCAGGATGTGACAGATATTTCGGAGACACATCAGCATCATCATGATAGCATAGTCGGCTACTGTTTCAGGGTCATAGCTTACATGACACACGCCGATTCCCTTTTCTTTGGCATGCTGTAAATCAATATGGTCGAAACCGATACTTCGGGTTGCCACATAACGAACTCCCTGTTCGTAAAATAAGTCCAGCATTTTCTTCCCCATATTGGTAGGAGTCATGCTGACGGCATCGTATCCGGCTGCCAAGTGGACATTCTCTGGACTGGGATATTCTGTTGTATAGCCATACTCTGCATGGAACTCTTTACAAAGGGCTTCAAACATTGCTTTTTCGTCAAACTCACGCAGACAGTATGCAAAAATCTTCATACCATTTTCCTCCCGATGATATATTAATTATTCCATTGTTCTTTAATGGATTTATATCCTTTTTGTCTGGTAATCTCTACAAGCCCCAGCTGGGTCATATCAATTACCTGTGTATAAACAGGGTCATCTGCTACAAATCGTCTTAAATCATGTAATATTCGTTCATTATCTTCTGTAGATTTCATATTGATAAAATCCACAATAATAATTCCGGTCAGATTGCGAAGGCGAATCTGTAGCGCAATCTCTTTGGCGGCTTCTTTGTTGATTCGGTAAATGGAATCGTCAGAAGCTGTCTTTTTATCAAACTTACCACTGTTTACATCAATCACGTTCATGCTTTCTGTCTGTTCAATCACCAGACTGGCACCGCATTTCAGCCAGACCTTGGCAGAAAGTGCTTCCTTAATCTTGGATTCCAGACTGTATAGCTTAGGAAGTGGCAGCATATGATCTTCATAAAAGCGCACCATTTCCTGATTGGATAATTCTTCCAAAGCCTCTAAGTCGTCTGTGATAATCTCATCGAAGGAAGAGGTTCCGAAATACGCCAAAGCCTTGGAATATACTGAGGGTGGAGGCAGCAAACAGCTAAAGCAGGTCTGATATTTTGCTCGACTGACCAAGTCAATAAAGCTTTCATGTACCTTTTTAAGCTCATCTATAAATCCTTCTGCGCCCAGCTCTTCTAAAAGAGTCAGGGATGCAGTACGAAGTACCAGCCCATAGGGAGGCATATTTGTATTCTGTATAAGTGTATCTTCAGAATCAACAATCTGATGCTCCTTCAGCAGCCTTTTCAGCCCCTCTTTATAATCCTTGGAAAGCTTTGAGGAAATCCCCAGCTTCGGATTACCAAGTGAAAAGGCAAAATGATTGGTAGATAGATTGATTTTGGCAGTTAAACCAGCCTGCTTGGTCTTAATGGCATCCCTTTGCACCTGAACTAAAAGCTCATCCTCCTGTAGGATACGTCCGTCACAGGGGCGATTTAGCAGGCAGGCATGCTCTGCTTCCTTTAAGGATAAAAAGCAAAGCTCTCCATCTGCAATTTCTACAAAACAGGCATCGATATTCTTAACTATATTCTTTACTTTGCCAATATAAATGGCTCCCACCTTACTTAAGCCCTTTTGCTCCAAAACATATAGTCCTGTAAGGCGGTTATCGTCCATAAGTGCTGCTACCTTCTTGCTCATACAGGTGGTAAATAATAATTTTTTCTGGCTCATTTTATTTTATTCAATATCTGCACCGATGGCATCCAGCGGTACAAGACGTCTTCTCTTATTTTTCTTAGCTACATTGGTATAAGTATCGTTACGGTGAATGAGAAGGGCATTTTCCTGTAAAGTCTCGCCATGGCTGGCAAGGAATGCCTCGATTACCTGGATGGGCTTGATATTGCCCGCAGAAGAGGCATCAACCAGCATATAGATACTTTTATCGTCAAGAGCCTTACATTCGTAAATTCCGGGCTTTAAATCGATTTCAAGGCTGCTCTTCTTTGTCTCCTTGGTAATCAGGATGGTTTCCTGTGCCATAAAGGCAGGAAGCTCACTAATATAATCAAATCCCGGCTCTCTTCCCTCCCGAAAACGTACAGTATAGGAGGCTGCCGCTACGGAAGCCATAGCATTGCCTGCGCCCTCAGGAAGCTCCTTTACAGATACTACCTCGATACCATATACGGAAGCATCATTCAAACGCTTTATCATATCCTGACTATTTGTCACGCTGTTACACTCAATATCCATATATTCGCCGTCACTGGTCAGACCCACGCCAAGGGGGGCCGCAAAGGACATAATCTGATGCGGACTGAAGCCCTGAGAATATGCGATATCAATCTCTGCGCGGCGGATACATTTCTGGAAAAATCGCATTACATCCAAATGTCCGATAAATCTGACAGGACCATATTTTTTGAATTTAATTCTTACCTTCAAAACAAATACCTCCTCCAAATCTGGCCGCACCGCAGCCCTGACATTTTACTTTACAATTTTCTGAGACAATTCCCTGCTGCGCCTTGCCCCATTCATGCTTCAAGAACTCTTTGGTTACTCCGGCGTCGATGAAATCCCACGGAAGAATCTCTTCTACACTGCGCTCACGGCTGGCATAGAAGGCAACCTCTAAGCCGCATTCTTCCATCGCATCCAGCCACGCATCGTTCTTAAAGTATTCACTCCAGGCGTCGTAAAAGCAGCCCTTTTCGTAGACCTTCTGAATTACTGCGCCAAGTCTCCTGTCGCCACGTGCCAGAACGCCTTCTAATACACTGGCATCCGCTTCATGGTAATTATACTTAATATGCTTCTGATTGAGCTGGGATGCAATAGCACGCTTGGTCTTATATGCCTTATCCAGAAACTCTTCCTTAGTGCACTGCGGTGCCCACTGGAATGGTGTAAATGGCTTTGGAACAAAGAAGGAGGTACTGGTGACAATCTGCACCTTACCATTCTTACGCTCTTCCTTTGGAACTACCTCAAAGAAGGCAGCGGCAATGGCATTGGAAAGCTGTGCAATTCCCTCGATATCCTCGTCGGTCTCGGTAGGATGACCCAGCATAAAGTAAAGCTTTACTCTGGTCCAGCCGCCCTTAAAAGCAAGTGCAGAACCATTTAAAATCTGCTCCTCGGTCAGTCCCTTGTTGATGACATTACGAAGTCTCTGGGTACCAGCCTCCGGTGCAAAGGTAAGGCTTGACTTACGCACATCCTGCACCTTACTCATTACATCTAGGGAAAAGGAATCGATACGAAGAGATGGCAGGGAAATATTAATTTTCTTTTTGTCACATTCTTCAATTAAAAAGTCAATGAGCTCGGGAAGCTTGCTGTAATCGCTGGAGCTTAAGGAGCTTAAGGAAATCTCCTCATGCCCTGTGTTTTTCAGCATTTCCACTGCATATTTCTTCATTACTTCCACATCACGCTCACGCACCGGGCGATAGAGCTGACCTGCCTGACAGAAGCGACAGCCTCTGATACAGCCTCTCTGGATTTCCAGAACCACTCGGTCCTGGGTACATTTAATGTAGGGAACCACCGGCTTCATGGGGTAATAGGTATCGGAGACATTCATCTCTACTTCCTTAAGAATTGTAGCTGGAACTCCTTCTTTGTTAGGGGTAAATGACGCAATTGTCCCATCCTCATTATATGCCACATCGTAGAATCCAGGCACGTACATACCGGGCAGCTGTGATGCGCGATACAAGAACTCCTCTCTGGAAAGCCCGTCTTCCTTACATTCCTTATAGACATCAAGAAGAGCTTTATACTGTGTCTCTCCTTCGCCGATGTAGAAAATGTCAAAGAAGTCCGCAATGGGCTCTGGATTATAGGTACATGGACCGCCACCGATAACAATCGGGTAGCTTTCGTCACGATCCTTTGCAAGGAGCGGAATCTGTGCTAAATCCAGCACCTGTAAAATATTGGTATAGCACATCTCATACTGAATGGTTACACCCAGAAAATCGAAGTCCTTAATGGGCTCCTGAGACTCCAGCCCAAAGAGAGGAATCTTTTCTTCTCTCATAATCTTGTCCAAATCTACCCATGGAGAATATACACGTTCACACCATACATCTTCCATTTCGTTAAACATGCCATAGAGAATCTGGATGCCCAAATGAGACATTCCGATTTCGTATACATCGGGGAAGCACATGGCAAAGCGGACCTTGACCATGTCCTTATCTTTTACGACTGCATTCACTTCATTACCGATATATCTGGCCGGCTTTTCGACTTTCATTAAAATATCATCTGATAATGCTAGCTTTGTATTCATGAAAACATCCTTCCAAAATAACATTAAAAGAGTCGTATGTGAGAAACACAAACGACTCTCATAAATATTATTGTAAAATAAAATTTAACGATTTGCAAGCTCTGTAGTAATCTCTTCCCAAGTTACATTCTTTTCTGCCATCAATACCATCATATGGTACAGGAAATCGCTGATTTCATACTTAATCTCATTGGGGTTAGGATTTTTAGCTGCAATAACAATCTCTGTAGCCTCCTCACCCAGCTTCTTTAAAATCTTATCAATGCCCTTATCAAATAGATAATTGGTGTAAGAGCCTTCCTTGGGATGAATCTTACGATCCTTGATAACGTCATAAACAGACTCGAATACCTTTAAAGGATTTTCTGCCTCTTCATAATCTTTCTTCACGATTTCATTAAAGAAACAGCTGTAAGCTCCGGTATGGCAGGCTGCGCCCACCTGAGATACCTTAGCCAAGATGGTATCCTTATCGCAGTCACAGGTCAAAGACTTTACATACTGGAAATGTCCGCTGGTCTCGCCCTTTAACCACTGTGCATTACGGCTTCTGCTGTAATAGTTCATCTTACCGGTCTTTAAGGTATCAAGATAAGCTTTCTCATTCATATATGCCATCTGCAGTACTTCACCGGTCTTATAATCCTGTACGATAACAGGCATCATACCGTCAGAGTTTTTCTTAAAATCCTCCCATTTGTAAGCAGCTTTTAAGGAATTTACCTCCATACCATTCTGCTCACAAAGCTCCTTTAATGCACTGATTTCCTTTGCATTGTCATTCATGGCATTACCGGTGATACCGCATACATTTTCATAGGCAAGCACCTCTAACAGCTTATTTAAAGCAATCTGCTGCACACAGACGATGGTAGGAAGCTCTGAACTGCTTTCTTCCTTCAAAAGATGGGGATTTAAAAGCACAAGACCGCTGGCATAAGCATCAATGCGCTCTTTATACTTATTCATTACTTCTGCGTCGTTATAAGAAACCCAGATTTTATCCTTACCGAATTTTAAGGATACTTCTTCGGTAATTTCAATGTTGGAAAGCTTGCTGTAATCCAGAGCCGCCTTCTTACATCCGGTATAAAGAATCTTCTTTACATCCTCCATACGCTTAATGTTACCGGTTCCCATTACATCGATTTCGCAGGTGGCACAAATCTCCTTCATAATATCCAGAGACTGGTCGTGCTCGCTGTCGGTCTCTGACATATCAAAAATCAAAAGCTCGTCGGCATTATTGTCGCTGTAATACTTCGCCAGTTTTACCGGATTCTCATCCACTACAGTGGTATCCAGCTGGGATTTTACAGCATTTCCGCGATATAAATAAATACATGGAATAAATTTCTTCATATACATTTGTAGGTAACCTCTTAAGTAAAATATTGCAGATTCTATAAGCTGCCCTTTGTGCTGAGCACATCGGTAATACGCTCATCCATACCGGTAGCCACATCCAGAGCCTTGGCAAAGGCTTTAAAAATAGCCTCGCTCATGTGATGATTATTACCCGGGGTAAGCATCTTGATGTGAAGATTCATTCCCGCACTGTAGGACACTGCATAGAAGAACTCACGAATCAGCTCCGTATCTAAGTCTCCGATTTTCTCAGTGGTAAATTCACAATCAAACTGTAGATAAGGTCTTCCACATAAGTCTACGGCGCAAAGAGCAAGACACTCATCCATAGGAAGGATAAAGTAACCGTATCTGCGGATGCCCTTCTTATCTCCCACAGCCTCTTTGATAGCCTGACCTAATACAATACCGGCATCCTCTACGGTATGATGTCCGTCCACCTTTAAATCCCCGGTAATCCTACATTTCAAGTCAAAAAAGCCGTGCTTGGCAAAGCCCTGAAGCATATGGTCAAAGAAGCCAATGCCGGTATCAATTTCAGCATTACCGGTGCCGTCAATATTTAAGATAATCTGAATATCTGTCTCTTTTGTTTTACGATTTACCGTTGTACTACGTGCCATAATAAATCCTCTCTTTTTATTCAAAACGAACTGCAATACTGTTTGCGTGAGCGGTCAAGCCTTCACTCTTAGCAAAGGTCTCGATATCTACGTGTACCTTCTCAAGTGCTTCTCTGGAGTAGGAAATAATACTGGTCTTCTTAATAAAGTCATCCACATTTACCGGAGAGAAGAACTTCGCGGTTCCATTGGTAGGTAAAATGTGGTTAGGGCCGGCAAAATAGTCTCCAAGAGGCTCGGAAGAATATTCTCCAAGGAAAATAGCTCCGGCATTCTTAATCTTGGTCATGGTATCGAAAGGATTCTTTGTCAGAATCTCTAAGTGTTCAGAAGCGATTTCATTGGCTGTCTCAATGGCCTGCTCCATGGAATCAGCTACTAAAATATATCCGTAATTCTCCAAGGACTTCTCAATAATCGGCTTTCTGGAAAGCTCGGCGGTGAATTTATCCACTTCCTCAGAAACCTTCTCGGCTACTTCCATAGAGGTAGTGATTAAGATGGCACTTGCCAGCTCATCATGCTCTGCCTGAGAAAGTAAATCTGCCGCAATGTATCTTGGATTTGCAGACTCATCTGCAAGTACAAGGACTTCACTTGGACCTGCAATGGAATCAATACTAACATACCCATAAACCGCTTTTTTAGCCAAAGCTACGAAAATATTTCCCGGTCCTGTAATTTTATCTACCTTGGGAATGGATTCCGTTCCATAAGCAAGGGCTGCAATTGCCTGTGCCCCGCCCACTTTATAAATAGTGTCAACACCGGCGATATCTGCGGCAACTAAAGTGCCGGGATTTACCTTACCGTCTGCACCGGGAGGTGTTGTCATTATGATCTCAGGAACACCGGCAACCTTAGCCGGAATTACGTTCATCAGTACGCTGGATGGGTAAGCCGCCTTACCACCCGGTACATATACACCCGCCCTCTGAATAGGGGTAATCTTCATACCAAGAATGGTACCGTCTTCCTTGGCGTCAAACCAGCTGTTACGAAGCTGCTTTGCGTGGAAAGTACGGATATTCTCCGCTGCTCTCTTCATGACTTCCACAAGCTTTGGATCCATCTGCGCATAAGCTTCTTCAATTTCTTCACGGGTTACTACGATATTTCCCGGTGTAAGGGTAAAACGGTCAAATTTTAAGGTATAGTCAAATACCGCCTTATCCTTATTTCGCTTTACATTCTCAATAATCTCGTTTACAACGGATTCATATTCTGTATAGTTATTAGGACTTCTTTTTAAAAGGTCATCCATAATACTTTTTGTTGTCTCTTTTGTTAATGATACAATTCTCATCTTAAACACCTTCTTTAATTTTTGCTCCCAGTTTACTGATTAAATCCTTGATTCTCTCAGACTGCATCTGCATACTCACCGGATTCACAATCATTCTTGCAGATAAAGGACAAATCTCCTCTAATACTTCCAGACCATTCTCCCTTAAGGTGGAACCGGTCTCCACAATATCTACAATAACATCAGACAGCTCTACAATAGGTCCAAGCTCCACGGAACCATTTAATTTGATAATATCCACAGTCTGAAACTTCTGGTTATAGAAGTAATCCTTTGCAATCTTAGGATACTTACTTGCCACGCGGATTCTCTCATGGTGCTGTAATAAATCCTTTGCAGAAGCTGGACCGCATACACACATGCGGCATTTTCCAAAGCCTAAATCCAGCACTTCATATACATTACGATTTTCTTCTAAAATGGTATCTTCACCCACAACACCGATATCTGCCGCACCATATTCTACATAGGTAGGTACATCCGGTCCCTTAGATAAGAAGAAACGAAGCTTTAATTCTTCATTGACAAAGATTAACTTTCTGGAATCCTTGTCCTTCATCTCCTCACAGGTAATACCGATTTCTTCCAAAAGCTCCAAGGTCTTCTTGGCTAATCTTCCTTTGCCAAGAGCAAAGGTTAAATATCTATCTTGATTCATATTATTCCCCTCTTCCATCAAATTGGCGCAAGGCACACAGCTTTTCCTTCTGCACGCTTTGCAATTGCTTCGGAAAGCTTTTCTGAATAATTGTCTTTATTATAATAAATAGTTTCTATATTGTTCTTGCTTTCAAAGCACACCTTCTGGCGATCCAACGCCTCCATCAATTCATCAATTACAACACAGAAGCCGATTGCCGCAGCATCCTTTCCAAATTTCTGCAGCAGGTTATTGTAGCGGCCACCTTTTACAATGGCATCGCCCAGACCATAGGTATATGCCTTGAAAATCAGACCGGTATAATAATGATACTTGCTGAGCATACCTAAATCAAAGCACACATAGGATTCGCAGCCATAAAGCTTTAATACCTCATAGATTGCCTCTAAACGTTTGATAGCATTTAATGCTCTCTCATTGGTAATGCTCTTTTTCACTTCGCTGATAGTCTCCAGATTTCCATAGAGGTCAGCTACCTGTAAAAGTGCATTCTTATGCTGCGTAGATACGTTGTTTCGATCTAAGAGTTCCTCGGCTCCGAAGTAATTCTTCCCGGAAATATAATCACGAAGTGCTTTCTCTGTTTCTTCATCCAAGCTTGCTTCTTCGCATAAGCCCTTGAAGAAATCTTCATTGCCCACGGTGAGCTGGAAGCACTTTAAACCGGAATTCTTAAGAAGTGTAATTACCATGGAAAGCATTTCTGCATCTGCTTCCACACTGCCGTCATTGATTAATTCCGCACCCATCTGGGTAACTTCCTTTAATTTGCCCTGTAAATTGGAAACATTGGTAAAGGTGTTGCCAATATAACAGAAACGTACCGGAAATTCGTCATCCATATGGTACTTTGCTGCACATCTGGCAATGGACGGGGTAAAGTCAGGGCGAAGGACTAATGTATTGCCCTCTTTATCAAAAAACTGGTACATTTCCTTGGAGGGTGTAGTACCGATTTCCTTGGAAAATACCTCCTTAAATTCAAAGGTTGGTGTCTGGATATCCTGATAACCGTATAAAAAGAAGGTATGGCGAATCTGCTCCTCCAGATGAAGTTTTCTATGAATTTCCTTGCCGTAAATATCACGTACGCCTTCGGGAGTATGGATTAATTCTTTGCTCATTACAATACCTCATTTCAAATACTTTACTACTGTAAAGTGCTAACTGAGTAGCACAATAAAGAAAACATTTCTTGTAGTATACTCGTTTGTATTCTACTTGTCAAGCATTTAACATTCCTCTTCTTCTCTTGTTTCTAAATCTAATCTCATGGTATCCAGATATGGAACTAGGACACCATGCTTTTTGGGTAAAATATAAGCCGGATCAAGCTCATCAAAGCGGAAGCTCTTTCTACCGCCCTCCTGAGCTCTCTTCCAAAAGAAATGCAATTTATCAAAGGGCAGGTAATATAATAAATCTTTATGTGAGTAATAAATCAGTACAAAGGATACACCGCCCTGCTTTTCAAAGCTTTCCATAAAGCTCACCTGATGTGGGTGAATATTCTGCAAGGCAAAAGTATCTACTGCACATTCCTTTGCATCAAAGCACACCGGAATGCCCTGTACCGCACCGATATAATCCACCGTACTCTTCTGCTCAAAATAGGCCAGCGTAATCTGGTGGTTTTCTTTATCAATCTTCATGGGTGTAATAGGGGTAGGAACCTTCTGAATAATCGCCAGACCGTTTTCTGCGTATTTTTCGTTGGTTCGGTTAATCATATCCTCCAGCGTGGAGCCACGAAGTCCTCTGGAATTCCATGTAGCCATTATGTAAGCTCCTTTAATATAGATGAAAACTTCTCCGGCAGAGGTGCTATAACGCTCTTATCACTTAGCCCCTGAAGGGCACCCTCTAATACCGGGAATTCTACCCTGTAAGCGTGTAGAAGCTGATTCTTTAAATGAAAACGCTTCTGCATCAGTGCATTCTCTCTGGCAATGCCATATTTTACATCACCAATCAGGGCATGTCCTACAGATGCCAGATGAGCACGAATCTGATGCGTCTTACCGGTAATCAAATCCACTTCCAGATAAGTGTATCTGCCCTCAGAAAGACTCTGAATGGGTTCATAAGCAGTCTGAATCTGACTTCCCTCTACAGAAACCGTTACAATATTTTTTTGATGATCCTTTTTCAGGGAACCGGTAATGGTAGCACTGCTATCAATCCTACCTATGCAGATGGTTCGGTAGTATTTTCTCATGGCTCTGTCGTGGATAAGTTTGGAAAGACCCTGACTTCCAGCCAAAGATTTTCCACACAATACCAGCCCGCTGGTATTGCGGTCCAGACGGTTACACACGGAGGGCTTAAAAAGAGAAAGCTCCTGAGAAGAAATTTTCTTATGATGAAGCAGATAACCGATTAACCATTCATTCAGACTCATATCTGCCGGAGCTGCCTTTTGGGTAAGAACACCTACTGGCTTATTTAACAGCAGCACATTTTCATCCTCATAGATGACCTCAATACCTTTGAGAGCCTCATATGCCTTCTTATATTCCCATACATTTACTTCCTTTGCAGAAGCATTTGTATCACTGCCAGCCTTTCTTCCGGTGAATCTCTCAAAGGTCTCATCTGCAAAAAAGAAGCTGATTTCATCACCGAGATTTAAAATTTCTTTTCCTCCTGCCTTTTTCCCATTTAAGGTAATATTCTTTTTTCGAAGCATTTTGTAAAGAAAACCACTTCCGGCCTCGGGCATAAATTTCTGCAAAAACTTGTCAAAACGCTGTCCAGCGTGATTTTTCCCAATAATAAATTTCTGCATATTGCTCCTTATAAGGATACGGATAAGAGCGTACTGATAATAGAGGTGGTCAGCTGTTCATCGGACTCCAATGTCTGAAGCTGTTCCAGACGTTCTACATATTTATATACATCCGTAAATACCTTAATCGTTACATTCTTAATATTATCTGCCTTTAAGATAGTATCCAAATGTTTATAAAACTCTTTTTCTTTAAAGGCCTTATCCGTGGTGATACCACAGATGGTATTGCCTCGGACTACCAGATGATCTACCTTAAAGGTGTCCTGATATGCGGTAAATACACAGTCATAGAGATCCGTTAATTCCCCCTTTGCGCCTTCGATTTTCTCAGCAACCTCTGGAGGACAGCTCTTGTATCTTAAATACATAATGGTCTGCACCAGACTCTTGCAGGCCGGAAGAAATCCTACCACTGCTACAATGGTCAGATAATTTGCATTAGAGCCTGTGGTTACATAGCCTGCAATATAAAGGGATAAAGGCAGTGCAAAGAAAATCAGGGTCTTTATAATTTCGTAGTTCTTTTGTGTATCCAGATAATTCCGCTGTCCTTTGGCGAGGGCAGAAGAAAACATCCTTCTAAAGTTAAATTTTTCTTTCATTGGTACTCCTATTTTATTTCTTTAATCCTCTAATAATGGGCAGTAATATTCCATGGGGAACTGCTTTACATAATACCTGGAAGCCCATCATTGGCGTAGAATATACAGACTGTGCCTTCTTATTACAGGAATCACGGAGAGCCTTTTTTACTACACTGAAGGCATCTGCCATCACATATTTTTTGATAGCAAGAACACCATGTCCCTGTCCCTCTGCAATCTCAAAAAACTCTGTATCCACCGGTCCCGGGCATACACTGGTTACATAGATGCCCTTATTTTTCAGCTCCTGTCCCAAGGCAAGGGAGAAGCTGTTGACATAGGACTTGGTGGCTGCATATACCGAAAAACCGGGCTGAGGTATAAATGACGCACTGGAGGCCATATTGATGATACGAGAATTCTTTCTCATAAAAGGAAGGCAGGTATGTGTAATATGGGTAAGTGCCTCACAATTGGTACGAACCATTCCCGTCTGCTCTTCTACGGTCAGATTTGCAAAATCCCCTAAAATGCCATAGCCGGCGCAGTTTACCAGCATCTTTATCACACAATCATGATCCTGAAGCATATCTGCAAGGCGTTCCATCTGGGATTCCCTGGTAATATCCATGGAGATGATGCGTACATTGTTACGCATTTTCTCTGCCACTTCCTTCAGACGCTCTTTTCTTCTGGCAATGAGCCAGATTTCATCCGTTTTCCGTAAATGAGCATCCAGCTGCATGGCAAATTCACGTCCCATACCGGAGGATGCACCTGTTATAATTACAATACTTTTTGCCATAAGAAGCTACCTCTTTCCTTTCAAGTCTGTTTTCTTTTTATGAACATTACGGATGGTTTTCTTTTTTCCCGTTTTCTTCTCAGCCTTCTTTTCAGGCTTTTTAAACTTATTGTACCCGTTTTCTGCTTGTGCATTCCCGATAATTCCCATTTTGCGTGGGCGGATAAGACACTTTTTCTCAAAGCCGATTAAGTCTTCTCTTCCCGCCTTGACAAGTGCCTCATAAACCAGATCATAATTCTTAGGATTACGATACTGAATCAGGGCTCTCTGCATCGCCTTTTCATGAGGATTACGGCATACATATACCGGCTTCATATCTCTTGGGTCTAAGCCCGTATAGTACATTACGGTAGAGATGGTGGATGGTGTGGGATAGAAATCCTGCACCTGCTCCGGCATATATCCCAGGTCTCTTAAGTACTCTGCCAGTTCGATGGCCTCCTTCAAGGTAGAGCCCGGATGGGAGCTCATAAGATATGGCACAAGGAACTGATTCTTTCCAAGCTGTTTATTAATCCTCTTATATTTCTCCACAAAACGCTCGTACACTGCATTCTTTGGCTTTCCAAGCCTTGCCAGAACCACGTCGGAAATATGCTCCGGTGCTACCTTTAACTGACCGCTGATATGATGCTCCACCAGCTCTTTAAAGAAGGTGTCATCCTTATCTGCCATAAGATAATCAAAACGGATTCCGGAACGTACAAAGACCTTCTTTACGCCGGGCAGTTCACGCAATTTGCGAAGAAGGGATAAATAATCGCTGTGATCTACCTTCATGTTCTTGCAGGGCTCTGGGAAAAGACACTGTCTGTGCTTACATACACCGCAGGTCAGCTGCTTTTCACAGGATGGATGTCGGAAATTAGCGGTAGGACCGCCTACATCGTGAATATATCCCTTGAAATCCGGGTCATCTATCAAAAGCTTCGCTTCTTCGATAATGGATTCATGGCTTCGCACCTGTATGGTTCTGCCCTGATGGAAGGTTAGCGCACAGAAGCTGCAGCCGCCGAAGCATCCACGATTACTGATTAAGGAGAACTTAATCTCACGAATGGCCGGAACACCGCCAGCCTCCTCGTAGGAGGGATGATAGGTTCTCATATAAGGAAGCGCATATACATCATCCATTTCCTGCATGGTCAGGGGATATGCCGGTGGATTTTGCACCACATATATTCCGTTTGGATACTCTTCCACCAGAATCTTACTGCTGAAAGCATCGGTATGCTGGCTCTGGATGCCAAAGCTCTTAGCATAATTTACCTTATCCTGCTTCATCTCCTCATAACTTGGGAGAATAATGTGGTCATATAAACCAGAGATATCCTTTGTCTTGTAAACCGTTCCTTTTATAAAGGTAATATCTTTCACTGCGATGCCTGCGTTTAATGCATCTGCAATCTCTACGATGGATTTCTCCCCCATACCATAGGAAATGATATCTGCCTGACTGTCCAGCAAAATGGATCGTTTAAAGGAATCTGTCCAATAATCATAATGAGCCATTCTGCGAAGACTGGCTTCGATTCCGCCGATAATAATAGGCACATCCTTATAGGTTTTTCGAATCAGATTACCATACACACTGGTAGCATGGTCGGGACGCCTGCCCATTTCACCACCCGGGGTATAGGCGTCCGTAGCTCTTCTTTTCTTAGATACAGAATAGTGGTTTACACAGGAGTCCATATTTCCCGCAGAGATTAAAAATCCTAATCGGGGCTTTCCTAAAATAGTAACGCTTTCCTCATTCTTCCAGTCCGGCTGTGCAATAATACCCACACTATAACCGTGGGATTCCAGCACCCGGCTGATAATGGCATGCCCAAAGGATGGGTGATCTACATAGGCATCTCCTGTGATATATACAAAATCCAATTGTTCAATTCCTCTGTCTATCATATCCTGACGACAGATTGGTAAAAATCCCTTTGTCACTGAAAAACCTCACTGCAATAATTCCTGATAGCTCTTGATGTAGCCATCAGCTAATTCTCTCTTTTTCTCTTCCTGATGGGCAGAATATAAATCATCCACCGCATACACTGTCATTCCGGCACTCTTACCTGCCATAATCCCTGCCACAATATCCTCAAAGACAAGGCAATCTTTAGGCTCTACCAGAAGCTTATCCGCTACCTCTAAATAAATATCCGGTGCAGGCTTTCCACGCTTTGCCTCAGAACCAGTCAGGATGCAGGTAAAATGCTCTCTGATATGCAATGAACCAAGCACATTTTCTACCAGCTCTCTGGAATTACTGCTGGCAATTCCAAGGAAGATTCCACGCTTCTTACATTCCAGCAAAAAATCATACACACCATCCTTCAGCGGGACCTCATGCATGTATTTATCC
>F42_Fallow_Deer__coassemble_403_pt1 | contig 16874 bp, 13 predicted proteins | sample F42_Fallow_Deer__metabat2_low_PE_003 | metagenome-assembled genome bin F42_Fallow_Deer
ACCTGTTTCATGACGCATTGGTGTCTTTCGCAGAAAGACGGGATATAAGAATGAACATATTACAGGAATGTAGCGGCGCAAAGCGTATCGGTATCAGTGGTCACATCAGACCGGATGGAGACTGTGTGTGCTCCTGCCTTGCCCTTTGCAGCTTTTTAAGAAAGCAGATACCGTCAGCATCGGTAACTGTATTTTTAGAGAATCCGCCGGATATTTTTCAGAATTTGGTAGGATTTGAAGATATTTCAAGTGATTTTGATGTGCAGGAGTCTATGGATGTGTTCTTTGTACTGGATTGCAGTGAGGACCGCCTTGGCGGTGCACAGCCGATTTATGAAAAGGCAGCTAAAAAAATTAATATTGACCACCATATCAGCAATAAGGGCTGTGGTGATGTGAGCCTTGTGGTGTCAGATGCCAGTGCTACCGCAGAGGTGCTCTATGATCTTCTGGAGCAGGGAATGGATGCGGAAATTGCAGAGGCTCTTTATGTGGGTATTATCCATGACTGCGGTGTATTCCAGTACTCCAATACTTCGCCCAAGACCATGGAAATCGGAGCGAAATTAATCCGGTTTGGATTTAATTTCCCGAAGATTATTGAGGAGACCTTTTATCAGAAAACATATTTACAGACCCAGATTATGGGGCGTGCACTGATGGAGAGCATCCGTTTTATGGATGGTGCATGTATTGTAAGCTGTGTGGATAAAAAGGAAATGGAATTCTATAATGTAACAAGCAAGGATATGGATGGTATTGTTAATCAGCTCAGAAATATCAAAGGCATTCACTGCGCAATCTTTATGTACCAGATAGATGTATTGGAGTATAAAGTGAGTATGCGTTCTGATGAGCTTGTTAATGTGGCAGAGGTAGCTTCTTATTTCGGTGGTGGTGGACATATGCGTGCCGCAGGCTGTACCATGAAGGGAACCTTCCATGATTGTGTAAACAATCTGTCGTTCCATATTGAAAAGCAGTTAAAGGACAATAAGAATGTATAACGGAATCATTAACATTTATAAAGAAAAGGGGTTTACCTCTCATGATGTGGTAGCTAAGATGCGCGGTATCTGCAAGCAGAAGAAAATCGGTCACACCGGAACCTTGGACCCGGATGCAGTGGGAGTTCTTCCGGTGTGTCTGGGCAGCGGTACAAAGCTATGCGATATGCTGACGGATAAGGACAAGGAATATGTAGCAGAGCTGCTTCTGGGGAAGAAAACGGATACCCAGGATGTGACCGGGCAGGTGCTTAAGGAACATCCGGTAAATTGCACTGAAGAAGAGGTTCGCCAGGCAATTATGAGCTTTGTGGGAGACTACATGCAGATTCCCCCCATGTATTCTGCACTGAAGGTGGATGGTAAGAAGCTTTATGAACTGGCCAGAGCCGGTAAGGAAGTGGAGCGTCAGGCGAGACCTGTGAAGATTCTGGGGATTGAGATTCTGGAGGTAAATCTTCCGGCGGTAAGGATGCGCGTGGAATGTTCCAAGGGCACTTATATTCGTACTCTGTGCCACGATATCGGTCAGAAGCTTGGCTGCGGAGGAACCATGCAGAGTCTTGTGAGGACTAAGGTGGGAATCTTTAAATTAGAGAATGCCATCACTTTAGCAGAGCTGGAACAGCTTCGTGATGAGGATAGAATCGACGAAAAGCTCTATGCAGTAGACAGTATCTTTGGAGAGTGTCCTGTTCTTCATGCAAAGGAAGAGGCCATCCGTCTTTTGGAGAACGGCAATTCCTTTTACCCCAATCAGATGGAAGAGAAGAAGACTTATCCTTCCGGGCAGTGGGTACGCGTATATGGGAAAGAACGCTTTTTTGGAATTTATGCTTATGACAGTGAGACTCGCCGCTATAAGCCGGTAAAAATGTTTTTATAATTAGGAATGCAAATGATTATTATTTCAGACACTTTGGATTTTAAACTAAATAGTGATACCGCGGTTGCTATTGGAAAGTTTGACGGGGTACATTTAGGGCACAGAAAGCTTCTCCAGACGCTATTGGAGAAAAAGAGAGAGGGGCTTACTACCTGCGTGTTTACCTTTGACCCCTCGCCGGCAGCACTCTTTGGAATGTCAGATGGAAAAGAGCTGACTACAAAGGCCGAGAAACGCATAATTTTTGAGGAGATGGGCATTGATGTGCTTGTTGAATTTCCTTTGAGCTTTGCTTCTGCGGCAATTCCGGCAGAGGATTTCGTGAAGGATTATCTGGTGGAGAGACTGCGTGCAAAGTGGATTGTGGCAGGGGAAGATGTATCCTTTGGTGCAAAAGGTGCAGGCAATGCGGAGCTTTTAAAACAGCTGGCAGGTAAATATGGCTTTGCAGTGACTACCATTTCCAAGATTGCGGTAGACGGCAGGGAAATCAGTTCCTCATATATTAGAGAGCTTGTGGAGGCAGGACAGCTTGAGAGAGTGAAAGACTTTTTGGGTACCTCATACTCTATTGGCGGAGAGGTATCTCATGGAAAGAAATTAGGGCGCACCATCGGTATGCCTACCATCAATGTTCTTCCGGGGGAGGATAAGCTGTTACCACCGAAGGGGGTATATTATTCCAGCGTAATCCACAAGGGAATCACCTATAAGGCAATCAGTAATGTAGGGTATAAGCCTACGGTTTCTGAGGAAAAGGTGATGGGGGTTGAGACCTTTCTTTTCGATTATCAGGGTGACCTTTATGGAGAAGAGGTGACCATACTGCTTCATGCATTTAAAAGACCGGAAATGAAATTTGACAGCGTGGAGGCTTTAAAAGAACAGATGCACCGGGACAAACTGGAAGGAGCCAAATTTACACCAAATTAAGCATTATGTGGGCTGTTGCATAATACAAATGCACCAGCCGGGGAAGCAGTCCCCTATGTTTGCAAACTGTGAAGAATACGAAGTAATTTCAAAAAGCACATTTTACGTTAAGGTTACTGTCTTTTTCCTAACCGACAATCGGGGATGTATGTTCCGCATAATAAAGACTGGAAAAAATCTCTAGTAGTTCTAAGCATGTGCGCTCGCAAAGTCTTATTACAAGGTGCCCCACTTTGGTCCGCTCCGCTAAGACAAAGCTGTGGCACCTTGTTTTTGCTCTCTGCACATGCTAAGAACTACACAAAATTTTTTCAAAAGTCTTTATATATGCGGACATACATCGCCGATTGCTCGGGTTTGAAAAAGACAGTAATAATCTTCAAAACGTAAAATGTGCTTTTTAGAAATTCCAGTATTCTAAACCGTGCGCAAACATAGGGGACTGCTTCCCCGGCAGGCGCATTTGTATTTTTGGAACACTCACCTTGACATATATGTGTAAGATTGCTATAATCATTTTGTAATAAAATTGTAACAAATGAGGTTAGTAGTAATGAAACGAATTGGATTAAGACTTGTGGGGGCGGGATTATCCATAGTGTTACTTATGGATCCAATGGTGGTAAATGCCAGCAGTATGATGTCAGTGCGTAATGTACTTGGTCAGGCAGGCGTTGCTACGCTCATGGAAGAAGAATTAACAAATGAAGAATATATGGAAGCTGCTGAAGCAGCACAGGGAGCTTCCTGGGGATATACGAATTTAGGAATTGCCAATGTATTATCCGGCAATCTGAATATTCGGACGGATTCCACTACCAAGGCAAAGCTGGTTGGCAAATTGCCAAAGGATGCAGCTTGTGAGGTGCTGGAAATCACAGAGGATGGCTGGGCACATATTGTATCTGGTAATGTAGAGGGATATGTTAGCGCAGAGTACTTGCTTGTTGGTCCAGAAGCAAAGCTTCGTGCCAATGACCTGGTTAAAACAGTTGTTAAGGTGAATACCAATGGTCTACGTGTCAGGGATGAGGCCAATGTAGAAAGTGCTGTGATGACCCAGGTGGCAGAGGGCGAAGAGCTGGAATACTTAGAATCCTTAGAAGGATGGTTTAAAATTTCTATTGATGGTGAAGAGGGATATGTTTCCTCAGAGTATACGGAGCTTGAGACGAAGCTGGATACTGCAATCAGTATGACAGAGCTATTATATGGAGAAGGAGTATCCGATGTACGAGTGGAGCTTTGTGAATATGCAAAGCAGTTTGTAGGAAATCCTTATGTATGGGGTGGCACCAGCCTTACCAAGGGTGCAGACTGCTCCGGTTTTGTACTTTCTGTATTTAAAAAGTTTGGGGTAAAGCTTTCCCATCATTCAGGAACTCAGGCAAATGAAGGCACCAAAATCAGTGCATCTGAGTTACAGGCTGGCGATTTGGTGTTCTATGCGAATAGTTCAGGAACTATCAATCACGTGGCAATTTATATCGGCGGTGGTCAGGTAATTCATGCCAGCAGCCCTAAGACCGGTATTAAGATTAGCCAGTATAAATATCGTACTCCTGTGAAATATGTAAGAGTATTACAGGATTAGTAGATATTTGTAAGATGAAATTATAGAAAAGCACTTTACATTTTTCTTCAATTGTGTTACCATATCATGGTATGAGTTCAGCCGATGCTCAGTCGTGGGACACTCCGACCTAGGACTTGGTGTCAGGCGATAATTAAGAAAATGGAGGATTAACACATGATTTCTAAAGAAAAGAAAACAGCTATTATTGCAGAGTACGGTAGATTCCCTGGAGATACCGGTTCACCAGAGGTGCAGATTGCAGTTTTATCTGCAAGAATCGCAGAGCTTACCGAGCACTTAAAGGCTAATCCTAAGGATCATCACAGCCGTCGTGGTATGTACATGATGGTTGGTCAGAGACGTGGTCTTTTAGATTACTTAAAGAGAACTGACTTAAATAAGTATCGTGAGCTTATCGAGAAGTTAGGCATCAGAAGATAATAGTAAATGTGGAAGGCGGAAGAAACCGAATATTCGGCTTCTTGCGCCTTTATCTTTGTGTATGCAATTCAGAGCCAAGTGATTTTAATCAAATTATGAACGTCAAGCTTGCTTGTAAGGGCAAAATTGAATTAAAATCATTTGGTGAGAACCAAACATGAGTAAAAGGAAAGCTGCAAAGCAGCGATTTTACGAATGGTTCTGAATTGCATGGAATAGTAACTTACGGAAGTGGACTTATTCGAGACCGCTGAAAAGCATATGCGGTGTGTTTTTCAGTAGTTTCGAAAGAACACATTCCGTTTGGAATAAATATACGCCGGTATTCCGGCAGAATGGAGACAATATGTACAATAGTTTTACTATGGAACTTGCAGGCCGTACTCTGAGAGTTGATATTAACAGAGTGGGCAAACAGGCAAATGGTTGTGCATTCATGCAGTATGGTGACACCACTGTACTTTGTACCGCAACCGCATCAGAGAAGCCAAGAGAAGGTATTGATTTCTTCCCTCTCAGCGTTGAATATGAGGAGAAATTATACGCAGTAGGTAAAATCCCGGGTGGTTTCAATAAGAGAGAGGGAAAGGCAAGTGAGAATGCAATTCTTACCAGCCGTGTTATCGACAGACCGATGCGTCCTTTATTCCCTAAGGATTACAGAAATGACGTTACCTTAAATACTATGGTAATGAGTGTTGACCCTGTATGCCGTCCTGAAATCGTAGCTATGCTGGGTGCATCTATCGCAACCTGTATTTCAGACATTCCTTTCGATGGCCCTTGTGCGATGACTCAGGTAGGTATGATTGATGGTGAATTTATCATCAATCCTAGCCAGGAGCAGTGGAAGAACGGTGATTTAAATCTTACTGTAGCTTCAACCAAGGAAAAGGTTATCATGATTGAAGCAGGTGCTAATGAAATCCCTGAAGCAAAGATGATTGAGGCAATCTACATGGCTCATGATGTTAACCAGACCATCATTGAGTTCATTGACAAGATTGTAGCTGAGGTTGGTAAGAAGAAGCATGAGTATACCAGCTGTGCAATTCCTGCTGAATTATTCGAGGAGATGAAGAAAGTCGTTACTCCTGAAGAGATGGAAGAGGCAGTATTTACTGATGAAAAGCAGGTACGCGAGGAGAATATCCGCGTAATTACCGCTAAGCTGGAAGAGGCATTTGCAGACAACGAAGAGTGGCTTGCAGTCCTTGGAGAAGCAATTTATCAGTACGAGAAGAAGACTGTTCGTAAGATGATTTTAAAGGATCACAAGCGTCCGGATGGTCGTGAGATTACTCAGATTCGTCCTCTTGCAGCAGAGGTTGATTTAATCCCTAGAGTTCATGGCAGTGCAATGTTCACCCGTGGACAGACTCAGATTTGTAACGTATGTACTTTAGCTCCTTTATCTGAGCAGCAGAGAATTGACGGCTTAGATGAGAACGAAGTAAGCAAGAGATATATGCATCATTACAACTTCCCTTCCTACTCTGTAGGTGAGACCAAGCCTTCCAGAGGTCCGGGACGTCGTGAAATCGGTCATGGTGCACTTGCTGAGAGAGCATTGATTCCTGTACTTCCTGGCGAAGAGGAATTCCCATATGCAATCCGTACCGTGTCTGAGACCTTTGAGTCTAACGGTTCCACCTCTATGGCTTCTACCTGTGCATCTTGTATGTCACTTATGGCTGCAGGTGTTCCGATTAAGAAGATGGTAGCAGGTATTTCCTGTGGTCTTGTTACCGGTGATGCAGATGAAGATTTCGTATTATTAACCGATATCCAGGGGCTGGAAGATTTCTTCGGAGACATGGACTTCAAGGTAACCGGTACTACCGATGGTATTACCGCAATCCAGATGGATATTAAGATTCATGGTTTAACCAGACCTATCGTAGAAGGTGCTATTGCAAGATGTCGTGAGGCAAGATTATTCATTATGGATAATTGTATGAAGCCTGCAATTGCTGCTCCTCGTGCAGAGGTTGGACCTTACGCTCCTAAGATTGTATCTATCCAGATTGACCCTGAGAAGATTGGCGAGGTTGTTGGTCAGCGTGGTAAGACCATCAATGAAATCATCGCCCGTACTGGCGTTAAGATTGATATTACTGATGATGGTAACGTATCTGTATGCGGAACTGATAAGGTTATGATGGATAAGGCAGTAGAGATGATTAAGATTATCACTACTGAGTTTGAAGAAGGTCAGATTTTCAAGGGTAAGGTTATAAGCATCAAGGAATTCGGTGCATTCATCGAGTTCGCACCCGGAAAAGAAGGTATGGTTCACATTTCTAAGATTGCTAAGGAAAGAATCAATCACGTAGAAGATGTTCTTACCTTAGGTGACAACGTAACTGTTGTATGTCTTGGAAAGGACAAGATGGGCAGAATCAGCTTCTCCATGAAGGATGTACCTCAGAACTAATAGTTTTTTCAAGGACTGTCATTATTGGCAGTCCTTTTTAGGTTTTAGGCTTTTTTAATAGTTTTTTAGAAACAGAATATTGTATTTGCCCACGGAAGTCGGTATTCTTTACTAGAAACAATTAATAAAGCAGGAATGGAGATTACTATGAGAGAAAAATTTGCAAGATTTATGATGGGAAGATATGGTAATGACAGATTAAATCAGTCACTGATGTTTTTGGCACTGGTGCTGCTTGTTCTTTCCTGGTTTACCACCGATGTATTTTATTTGGTGGCACTTTTAATTATGGTTTATGTTTATTATAGGATGTTTTCCAGAGATATTTATAAAAGGACTGGGGAAAATCAGAAATACATGCAGTGGGAATATAAGATGAAAGGAAAGCTTAATAAGAAAAAGAAGGAGCTTTCACAATTAAAGACGCATCATATTTATAAGTGCCCGAACTGTAAACAGAAAATCCGTGTACCAAGAGGCAGAGGTAAAATCGCCATTTCCTGTAGAAAATGTGGAACCGAGTTTATAAAAAAGAGCTAGGTAGTATGGAGACTTAGATGTTTGGATATATTATCGTAAATAAGGCAGAACTAAAATTTAAAGAATATGATGTATACCGCTCCTATTATTGTGGGCTTTGCCATGCGCTGCGGGATAAGTATGGCTTGAAGGGGAGTGCTACACTTAGCTATGATATGACCTTTTTGCTAATGCTTCTTACGGCTTTATATGAGCCCGAAGAAGTTAATGCAAAGTGTAATTGCATTTTACATCCTTTTGAAAAGCAGGAATATCGCACCAGTGTTATGGCGGAATACGTGGCAGATATGAATGTTCTGCTTACTTATCTGAAGTGTCAGGATGACTGGGAGGATGAGAAAAAACTGCATCGCCTGATGTTCAGCAAAATGTTGGAGGGTAAAACCAGAGAACGCCAGAAGCTATATATGGATAAGGTTCGAAAAATTCAACTGCTGATGCATGCCATTGGCGAGAATGAGAAGAAGGATTCGGATGATGTAGATACCATGGCAGGACTTTTTGGTCAGGTGATGGCAGAAATTGTGGCTTGTCGAGAGGATGAATGGAACGAAGGGCTGAAGAAGCTGGGTTTCTACTTGGGCGAATTCATCTATGTGATGGATGCCTATGAAGATATTGAAGAGGATATAAAAAAGGGAAGGTATAACCCTTTAAGAAAGAAGTTTGAGCAGCCGGATTTTGAGGAGAGCTGTAGAACTGTACTGACCATGATGATGGCAGAATGTTGCCGGGAATTTGAAAAGCTTCCGATTATTGACCATGCAGATATTTTGCGCAATATTTTATATTCCGGTGTGTGGTGTAAGTATGAGGCAATACGAGAGAAAAGAATGAAAGTGATGAATGGAGAAATAAAAGATGAATGATCCTTATCAGGTGCTGGGTGTGCCTCGAAGTGCCACGGAAGAGGAGATTAAAAAAGCATATAAGGCACTCAGCAGAAAATATCATCCAGATGCGAATGTGAATAATCCGAATAAGGATCAGGCTGAGGAGAAATTCAAGGAAATTCAGGCGGCGTATACCCAGATTATGAAGGAAAGAACCGGCGGTTATAGTAGCAGTTATGGGGGCGGAAGTTCCTACGGCGGTTCTGGTTATGGTCAAAGCCAGGGTGGGGGCAGCTATTATGATCCTTTCGGCTTTGGCGGTTTTGGTGGATTTTATGGTCAAGGAAACGGTCAGAGCAGTGGGTATGAGGATGATTCCTACTTAAGAGCCGCGGGAAATTATATAAGGAACGGATATTATAGTCAGGCGCGTACGGTTCTTGATAATATGGGAATGCAGGAGCGTGGTGCCAGATGGTATTATTACAGTGCACTTGCCCATGCCGGAATGGGAAATAAAATCGCCGGTTTGGAGCATGCCAAAAAGTCATCTGCCATGGAACCGAACAACGTAGAGTATTATAATCTGGTTCGTCAGTTTGAAAGCGGTGGAGACTGGTATCAGCAGAGACAGGCGATGTATGGTTATCCGGTAAGCGGCGGAAGTGATTTATGCTGTAAGATATGTATGGCAAATATGTTTTGTAATATTTGCTGTGGCGGTGGTGGAATATTTTGTTGTTAAAAAGGCAGCTGCATGTGCGGCTGCCTTGAGCTTTTATTCTTCCTCAATATGATTTCTTACTGCAATTCCATTCACTTCCACACTGGAGCCAAGGTCGATAACAAGGCATTTTCTGCCGTTAATCTCCTTGGTCTCAAGTAAGTCCATGCGATCCGGGCTGACCTTGATAACTACGTCAGGGGTTTTTACTTCAAAGCTTCTGGTGTTGATGACATTTCCCACCACCATCTGGGCGTTGCTTCCGGCGGCAGCGTCATAGAGCTTGTCGAAGTTGTCCAGCTTTTCGTTAGCTACGCCACTGCCCGCAAGAACGCCTTTCACTTCTTCCTTATCCAGAATCAGTGGTGCAGGGTCTTCTTTATGTTCTTCAATGAGCTCCGTAAGTTTTTCGTGAATGCTGATGACATTTTCAATGGTACAGGTTTCTTCCAGTGTCTCTTCGATAATCGTCTGGAAGCTTTCCTTCTGACTTCCGGCAGCCAGTGGAAGAGGGCAGTCCAGCATCAGGGTTACGAAGTCTTCCTTAAGATTATTGGCATCCTTGGTGTAATAGAGAAGACTATGTAAGTCAGTGCTTCTGTCATTGAAGGCAGGGAATAGGAAGCCTGTCTCTGGAGGAGCCACCACCCAGTCCCGGATGCGGTTCTGGAAGGTATTTTCCACCGCGTTGTAGGAAAGTCCCGGTTTGGAAAGATTTACGGGGCAGATGCTGACCATGATGTACTCATAGATTTCATCAGAGGCATCGTCCATTTCGATTCCGTCGCTGGTTTTGCCCGGTACATCATACACATCATGGATAATCAGAATCAGGTAGTTACCCACATATTCATAGCTTTCGATGATTTTGTCATAAAACTGCTCAAGAAGGGCATCATCTTTTAATTTGCTTTCCTTTAAGCGGTATAAGAATTCCTGAGTGCCGCCTTCTTCCTCAGACTTTAACGGGAATTCTAAGTTAATCAGGTTCTTTCCGAGGCTTCCTGATAAGGTCTTTCTGAGAATTTCAAAATATTTAAACATTTCCTCCTCAGGAAGTGCCAGAAAAGCTTCCTTTAATTCTGTTTTTTTATTCTTTTCTCCATCCACATAACAGCCGCAGATGCGGGTGATGGAACATTTATTTTGTGTAAATAATTTTTTGATTTCAGCGATTTCGTGCTTTACCATGTTTGTTCCTCCAAAAGATTTTTCGTACTCTAGTATAGCTCATTTTGAGGATAAGGGGCAATGAAATTATTCATTTATTTTTACCTTTTTTGACGATGAGAATCAGTTGCCGTATTTGTACTTTCTGAACTATACTGAATAGGAAAAAGGAATTGTTGGAGGGAAGTATATGGAACCACTGGTAATTAATGTGGCAGAAGATAAAGAGTCAGTTTATGCGCTTCTTGATGAGTTAATGAATGAAAAAAAGAATTTTCAGATTATGATAACGGTTCTACAGGGGGAGACTGAGAAAAGTGTGGAAGTTACTGCCCAAGAAGCGGAGCCTGTGCTCCATGACCTGGAGAAAGATGTGACGGATATGATTCACGATTTGGGTGTGCCGGCACACATAAAAGGATATCAGTATCTGCGCTGTGCCATTAGTAAGGCGGTGAATGATCCCAGTATGATAGGAGCGATTACCAAGCAGCTATATCCCGGTATTGCCAGTGAGTATGGTACAACCCCCAGCAGGGTGGAGCGTGCCATCCGTCATGCCATTGAAGTGGCCTGGTCCCGGGGAAAGATGGAGACCTTGGATCAGATGTTTGGCTATACGGTGAACAGTGGAAAGGGAAAACCTACCAATTCAGAGTTCATTGCGCTGGTAGCAGATCGCATCCGTTTAAAATATCGAAAGAATGTTTTTTAAAAGTGCTTTCAATAAACTGTCCATTGATGTATAATTAAGAGGAGTTAGGTATACTTTTTATACGATGGAGGTTTGCTGTGAAGAAAATTTTATTTGCTGCGTCAGAGGGTGTTCCCTTTATTAAAACAGGCGGTTTGGCAGATGTAGTAGGTTCTCTGCCAAAGTGTATTGATTCTCAGTATTTTGATGTAAGAGTGATTATGCCGAAATACGCTTGCATGAAGGATGCCATGAAGGAGAAGATGGAGTATATTACTCATTTTTACATGGATTACAATTGGCAGAATGTGTATGTGGGTGTTCTTGGTGCCAAGGTAGACGGTATTCAGTATTATTTTATTGATAATGAAAATTATTTTTCGGGCATGAAGTGCTATAGTGATGATCCATTGTGGGAGATTGAGCGTTATGCGTTCTTCTCTAAGGCACTGTTGTCTGCACTTAAGCTACTGGATTTCAGACCGGATGTGATTCACTGTCATGACTGGCAGACAGGTCTTGTGCCGGTATATTTAAAGGAGAGATTCCAGGGCGATTTATTCTACTGCGGAATTAAGTCTGTCATTACTATTCATAACCTGAAGTTTCAGGGTAAGTGGGATACCAAGACGGTACAGAGCATTACCGGTCTTCCCGAGAGCTATTTTACCCCGGACAAGCTAGAGGCTTATAAGGATGCCAATTTACTTAAGGGTGGTATCGTATATGCAGATGCGGTTACTACCGTTAGTGATACCTATGCAGAGGAGATTAAGACTGATTTCTATGGTGAGGGCTTAAATGGTCTGCTTACTGCCAGAAGTGGAGATCTTCGCGGTATTGTAAATGGTATCGACTATGAAGATTTTAATCCGGAGACGGATAAGTATATTGTAAAGCAGTACAACGCTGTGAATTTCCGTAAGGAAAAGGTAAAGAATAAGAGAGCACTTCAGAAGGAATTGGGCTTAAATCAGGATGACAGAAAGATGATGATTGGTATTGTATCCCGTCTGACGGATCAGAAGGGCTTTGACCTGATTGCACATGTAATGGACGAGCTTTGTCAGGATGATGTACAGATTGTAGTGTTAGGAACCGGTGAAGAGAAGTATGAGAATATGTTCCGTCACTTTGACTGGAAGTATGGTGATAAGGTTTCTGCTAATATTTTCTATTCCGAGGAGCTTTCCCACAAGATTTATGCTTCCTGTGACGCATTCCTGATGCCATCCTTATTCGAGCCATGTGGCTTAAGTCAGCTCATGTCTCTTCGTTATGGTACTGTGCCCATCGTTCGTGAGACCGGTGGACTTAAAGATACGGTACAGCCTTACAATGAGTACGAGAGCACCGGTACCGGCTTTAGCTTTACCAATTACAATGCTCACGAGATGTTAAATACTATTCGCTATGCGGAGCAGATTTATTATGATAAGAAGCGTGAATGGAACAAGATTGTAGACCGTGCCATGGCTGCGGACTTCTCTTGGAACGTTTCCGCTAAGAAATACCAGGAGATGTACGATTGGCTTATTGGCTAGTATGTCTTGAGTTAGAAGGAAACTATGTCTAATAAAAAAAATAATTTTATCCTGCAGGCTGGCATTTTTGCCGCTGCAGGATTTATTAGTAGAATCATCGGAATGATTTATACCTTTCCGGTGGCTGCAATTATCGGAAGCGTAGGTCTGGGATATTATTCTTCAGCTTATAATTATTACAATATCATTTTACTGATATCCTCCTACAGCATTCCTTCTGCGATTTCTAAAGTGATTGCCCAGAAGCTTTCGTTAAAAGAATATCGCAGTGCCCACAAAATGTTTATATGTTCCCTTTGGTACGTGTTAGGAGTAGGTGTTGTTGCCAGCTTACTCTTATTTTTGGGTGCCGGTTTATTTGTAGAGGAAACGGTAGTACCGGTTCTTCGTGTTTTTGCGCCTACGATTTTCTTATATGGAATCTTAGGTGTATTGCGTGGTTATTTTCAAGCTCATAAAAGCATGGTACAGACCAGTGTCAGTCAGGTGCTGGAGCAGATTGCTAACTGTATCGTCAGTATCGGAGCTGCTATCGGCCTGATTATGGCTACCGTAGGAACTCTTTCTGTGACCGATGACCCGGTACTGGAGCAGAACCGTGCCGTTTATGGCGCTATGGGCAGTGCCATCGGTACCGGTGCGGGAGTGGTTGTGGCACTTTTGTTTATGATTGCCATATATATGTTAAACCGCCCGCTGATTCACAAAAGAATCCGGAAAGACCCTAATACTTACACGGAGTCTTACGGCGAAATTGCATTGACGATAGGCCGTGTAGTAGTACCCTTTATTATAAGCTCTGCCGCTTATAATTTGAGCAGCACTATAAATAATAAGCTCTACACGGATATTGCGATATATCAAAAGGAGATGGAGGAGCAGCTTGCATATGCCAATTATGGTATTTTCAGTGGTCAGGGAATGAAGATATCTAATATCCCCATTGCCTTTGCCTCTGCCATGGCGGCGGCTCTGATTCCTACCATTTCTGAGCTGGTAGCGCGCAGGGATATGCGAGGGGCAGGAGAGAAGATTCATCAGGCAATGCAGACCGTTATGGTATTGTCCATTCCTTGTGCGGCGGGACTGTTTGTGCTGGCGGAGCCGGTGATTATGCTTTTGTTCCCCACAACCAGCAATTTAGAGCTGTCCACCGGAGTGCTTAAGGCACTTTCTGTTTCCATTATTTTTTATGCACTGTCCACCTTGAGCAATTCCATACTGCAGGGAATCGGCAGGGTAAATACGCCTATTGTGAATGCGGTAATTGCGCTGTTTATACAGACTGTGGTGCTTATTCCGGTACTGCTGTTTACGGAGCTGGATGTGTATGGTCTGGTGCTGGCAAGTACGCTCTACTCCGGCATCATGTGTCTCTTAAATCAGATATCTATCCGAAAGACGCTGGGATATCGTCAGGAAGTGGTGAGGACCTTTATCAAGCCTTTCTTGGCGTCATTGGTTATGGGAGGCTGTGCTTTCGGTGTGTATAAGGGATTATATGTACTGACCCACATGAATGTGTTGTCACTTTTGGTGGCAATTGTGATTGCTGTTATGGTGTACTTTGCCTGTCTGATTTTATTCAAGGGGATGACAGAGAGCGAGCTTCGTGCAATGCCCAAGGGTTATCTGCTGGTAAAGGTCGCTAAGAGATTACGATTAATGTAAATAGAACGGAGTTATATAAATGGCATTTGATGGTGTGACAATCGCAGCGGTTGTCAAGGAACTTAAGGATTATTGTGTCGGCGGAAGATTATATAAGATTGCCCAGCCGGAGACAGATGAGCTGCTTTTAACAATCAAAGGGGCGCAGGGACAGAAAAGGCTTCTGATTTCTGCGGGAGCATCCCTGCCGTTGATTTATTTTACGGAAAATAATAAGCCCAGTCCCATGACGGCACCGGGCTTTTGTATGCTTCTTCGAAAGCACTTGCAGAATGGCAGAATCGTGGGGGTGAGCCAGCCGGGGTTAGAGCGTATTATCCGCATGGATATCGAACATCTGGATGAGATGGGAGACCTTTGTAAAAAAACACTTATCATCGAGCTGATGGGTAAGCACAGTAATATTATTTTCTGTAATGAAGAGGGTATTATTTTAGATAGTATCAAGCATGTGTCCAGTCTGGTCAGCAGTGTGCGTGTGGTACTTCCGGGAAGAGAGTATTTTGTGGCACAGACCCAGGATAAATTTGAGCCGCTTACCTTGGATAAAGAGGTGTTTTTGGCAGCGGTGATGACAAAGCCCCAGCCTGTATTTAAGGCGTTGTATCTAAGCTATACCGGTATTTCGCCGATTCTGGCGCAGGAGATTTGCTACAGAGCCGGTGTAGATGGAGAAATGCCTACCGCAGGTCTTTCCACGGAGGAGAAGGAGCATGTTTATGTAGCATTTTCCAAGGTGATGGAGCAGGTAAAGCTGGGAGATTTTGCACCATGCATTGCGTATACGAAGGATGAACCAGTGGATTTTGCGGCAATTCCATTAACCATGTATCAGGGAGCCGGGGATGAGACGAAAGTATATGAGTCCATGTCGGCACTTTTGGAGCATTATTATGCGGAGAAGAATACCATTACCCGCATTCGCCAGAAATCTTCCGACCTGCGCAGAATCGTGCAGACTGCGCTGGAGCGTAATGTGAAGAAATATGATTTGCAGATGCGTCAGATGCAGGATACGGAGAAGCGTGAGAAATACCGTGTTTACGGGGAATTGATTACTGCTTATGGCTATGGCGTGGAGCCGGGAAGCAAGTCCATGGAGGCACTGAATTACTATACAAATGAGAATGTGACCATCCCACTGGACCCGGAGCTTTCTCCCATTGATAATGCCAAGAAATATTTTGATAAATACGCTAAGTTAAAGAGAACCTATGAAGCTTTGTCAGAGCTGACAAAAGAGGTAAAGGCGGAGATTGAGCACTTAGAATCCATCAGCAATGCTTTGGATATCGCTCTTATGGAAGAGGATCTTGTGGAAATCAAGGAAGAGCTTATGGAGAGTGGCTACATCCGCAGAAAGGGTGGTAGTAAAAAGGCAAAGGTTACCAGCAGGCCCTTTCACTATATCAGCAGTGACGGCTACCATATTTATGTTGGGAAGAACAATTACCAGAATGAGGAATTGACCTTTAAGTTCGCTACGGGAAATGATTGGTGGTTCCATGCCAAGGGTATGCCGGGTTCTCATGTGATTGTGAAGGGCGAGGGCGCAGACATGTTGCCGGATAGAACTTTTGAGGAGGCCGGACGCCTGGCTGCCTATTATTCTAAGGGAAGAGGGCAGGATAAGGTGGAGATTGACTATATCCAGAAAAAGCATGTGAAGAAGCCAAGTGGCGGAAAGCCGGGCTTTGTAGTATACTATACCAACTACTCTTTAATGATAGATTCGGATATTTCAGGGATTGAACAAGTCAACTAAAACTTGACGAAGACCTCTGTGTAGATTATAATGTATTAATTAAATAAACTAGCTTTTTTATGGGCGTTTACGATTGGAAGGTATTGCAAGGCTGCAATACATAACATATGGAGAGATGAAATGATCAAAAGTATGACAGGCTTCGGTAGATGCGAAATCACCGAAAATAACCGCAAATTTACTGTGGAGATGAAATCCGTTAACCATCGCTATCTGGATGTTAATATTAAGATGCCGAAGAAGCTGAACTTTTTTGAATCAGCCATTCGTAATGAACTGAAGAATTTTATTTCCCGTGGTAAGGTGGATGTGTTCATTACTTATGAAGACTTCACTGAGAACAATACTACTATCCGTTATAACAAGGAAGTAGCAGGGGAGTATATGAAATATTTAAAGCAGATTGCTGAGGATTTTCAGTTAGATGATGACATTCGTGTTTCTACCTTGTCCCGTTATCCTGAGGTTCTTACCATGGAAGAGGTGACTCTTGATGAAGAGGAGCTTTGGAAAGGACTCCAGAAGGCAATTGTGGGAGCTTCAGAAGGCTTTGTGCAGACTCGTATTGTGGAAGGTGAGAACTTAAAGGAAGATTTAATCGGTAAGCTTGACCATATGCTGGATTTGGTTGATTTTATTTCAGAGCGTTCGCC
>F42_Fallow_Deer__coassemble_406_pt1 | contig 16692 bp, 18 predicted proteins | sample F42_Fallow_Deer__metabat2_low_PE_003 | metagenome-assembled genome bin F42_Fallow_Deer
ATTTTTCTTAGTATGGGGAGTTTTTTCTTTTTTATTCTAACTAGAAAGAGGCCGGTTAATACCAGCCTCCGTCAATGGTGATGATTTGTCCTGTCATATATGGGGGAGAAGAAGCCAGCTGCAATGCCAGCTTAGCGACTTCCTCCGGTTTTCCAAGTCTGTCCGCAGGGATTTCTGCGGCTAAAGACTCCAAATCTTCTTTGCTTAAATTCTTACGATTCATGTCAGTATCGATTACGCCACAGGCAATGGCATTCACTGCGATGCTGCTGGGAGCCAGCTCTTTGGCCAGAGCCTTCGTAAAGCTGTTCAAGCCCCCTTTGGATGCGGAGTAAGCAACCTCCATGGAGGCTCCCACATTTCCCCAGACAGATGAGATGTTGATGATGCAGCCTTGTTGCTTTGCTACCATAAGAGGTACGGCATGCTTGCAGGTGTAGAAAGCAGAGGTCAAATTGGTACTAATGATGTGATTCCATTCCTCCGGTGTCATGTCCGTAAGTAATCCGAAATGTGCAACGCCTGCATTATTGATAAGCACATCCAAATCGTTAATTTCTGTGAATAAATTTTTAACATTTTCGTAATTGGCTCCGTCTACCTGAAATGCCTTTGCTTCTATTTGAAAGTTTTGTTCAAGATTTTCTGCAAATTCCGCCAAAGAATCTATAGAATTGACACAGGTTAAATATAAATCGTAACCGGCTTTTGCAAACGCTAGAGCCAAAGCTTTCCCAATTCCACGGGATGCGCCGGTGATTAAAGCTTTCTTATTCATGATAGACCTCATATGATTATTATAACTTTAACCAAGTATATCATACATTTACCACAATATTCCAGTAAAAATAGCCAATAATACGGGCGTAAAATATTGACAAAAGGTAACAATAATGATATATTTGTTAACGGTTGTAATAAGTTTGTAATATCTTAATGCTAAGAACCAAGCGTTTACAAATAAATATTTGAACGTCAAGCTCGCTTGTAAGTTCAAATATTTATTTGTAAACATTTGGCGATAGCCAAATATGAGCAAAAGGAAAGCTGCGAAGCAGCGATTTTGCGAATTGGTTCTTAGTTATGAACGAGAGCGGATAGCAGCAAAAGGAAAGCTGCGAAGCAGCGATTTTGCGAATTGGTTCTTAGTTATGAACGAGAGCGGATAGCAGCAAAAGGAAAGCTGCGAAGCAGCGGTTTTGCGAATTGGTTCTTAGTATATATTTTTTGGAGGTAATCATGTTAAGAAGTTCTGTAAGAGCGGGAGCACTTATATTGGCTGGAACTCTTTTATGTTCTGGTATGGATGTGCAGGCTTCCAGTCTTTCTTCCGTCCTTCCTAACGGCGGTATAAATTTAGCACTTGCTCAGGGAACATCCCTTGAGAATATTTCTGTAGAAGCGGGTAAGACAGATGTGGTACTTGAAACCGTAGTAACTGCGGAACAGGTAGATGAGGCAGCGGCGAAAGCGAAGGCAGAAGCAAAGGCTGCGGCAAAGGAACAGGAATTAGAGACACTTAGAAATATGGTAATTGCGGATGTAAACCGCTATGTGAACATCAGAAGTCTTCCCAGTGAAGATGGCGAGATTTTAGGAAAATTATATGATAATTCTGCGGGAGTGCTTGTTTCTGAGCAGAATGGCTGGTATGAAATTACTTCTGGAACCGTAACAGGTTTCGTTAAGGCAGAATATGTGGTGACCGGTGATGCGGCAGTGGAGCTGGCAAAGGAAGTGGGGACCAGATTGGCTACCGTACAGTGTGACGGGCTCTATGTTCGTAAGGAGCCTTCTATCGATTCTCCTAGATTGGGAATGGTAGCCTTTGAGGACGAGCTTTTAGTATATGAAGAAACCGAAGAGTGGATTAAGGTAGATACCGAAGAGGGTGACGGTTATGTATCAGCAGAATATGTAACTCTTCATACCGAATTCGTGCAGGCAGAATCCAAAGCGGAGGAAGAGGCACGTTTAGAGAAAGAAAGACAGGAGCGCGAAAGAGCGCAGGAAGCAGCAAGAGCAGCAGCGAAGAAGAATAACTCCAATAAGGAGATTACTTATGTAACCAGCGACGGTGGCAGCGAAATGGGTCGTGCAGTTGCAGAGTATGGTTTACAGTTTGTAGGGAATCCATACAAGTGGGGTGGCACCAGTCTGACAGAGGGCGCAGATTGTTCTGGATTTGTAATGAGTGTGTATGCGAACTTTGGTGTATCATTACCTCATTCCTCTTCAGCAGACCGTAAGCAGGGATACGCAGTTGACGGATTAGAGAACGCACAGCCGGGGGATATTATCTGTTATTCAGGACATGTGGCAATCTATATCGGTGATGGACAGATTGTACACGCATCCTCTAAGAAGACAGGAATTAAGGTTTCTAATGCTGACTATAAGAAGATTTTAGCAATTCGTCGTATCTTCTAATTTATTATTAAAATGAGTGGAAAGAGATTGTTTTCGACAATCTCTTTTCTTTTGTTTTGCTATTCTATTTATGCAACTGCATTTATTGAGAAAAAGAAGAATATTACTTTGAACTGTAGTGCAGGACAAAAGTACTAATGACAAACGCGGTTTGTGCAGATTTACTAAAAAAAGATTGGTTATCGCAAAAACGTTCTGTGGACAAACGTGTTTACGATAAAAGTTATCCACATCAAAAAAGCCCGTAAAATCGAAAGAAACGACTTATACACCAAGTTATACACATTATCCACAGCTTTTTTATGTAAATTCAGGGGATTTTTTATGGTAACCAATGGAACGTCTGTTTTGTTTAAAACTCATGAATTTACAAAAAATGGGAAAAAAGTTTGATTTTGCATTGACATTTTTGAAATCAAAAACATGTGAAAAAATCATTAAATTGTTGCAAAATTCGGCGGAATATGATATTATAATTTCACAATAAAACTACTGAAGGAGATGATTGTATGAAATTTATTATCGTTGGAAGAAATATTGAAGTAACACCCGGAATCAAATCAGCAGTAGAGGAGAAGTTAGGGAAACTGGATAAGTACTTTAACCCGGAAACAGAAGTACATGTAACACTTAGTGTGGAAAAGGAGAGACAGAAAATCGAAGTTACCATTCCTGTAAAGGGAAATATTATCCGCTCCGAGCAGGTGAGCAGCGATATGTATGTATCTATCGATTTAGTAGAAGAAGTAATCGAAAGACAGCTTAAGAAATATAAGAATAAGATTATTACCAAACATCAGAATGCAATGTCATTCAGCAAAGCATTTATCGAAGTGGACGAGCCGGATGAGGAAGAAATCAAAATCGTTCGTACTAAGAAATTCGATATCAAGCCTATGTATCCAGAAGATGCTTGTATCCAGATGGAGCTCTTAGGTCACAGCTTCTTTGTATTCTGCAACGCAGAAACAGATCAGGTGAATGTAGTTTATAAGAGAAAGGGAGATACCTACGGACTAATCGAGCCGGAAGATTAAAGAGAATATGAGTGTAAAGCCCTCGCCGTAAGGCGGGGGCTTTTTACAGTTCCGCCGCGCATTCGCAAAGTCACGACTTCGTCGTTTTCCGCTGCTCCGCAGCTACCTTTGCTCATAAGCGTGCGCAGGCATGACGGAACTGTAAAAGTCTGTTATTTTTTTGACAAAAGGCATTGCATTATGATTTTTATTATGGTACAATAGGCACAAATGGTAATGATAAAAAAATAACAATCATTACAGACGCTCTGAAAAGGGCGGAAACATCAACTAATTATTTAACTATTCAGAGCCATGCAGATTTATATGAATAGTCTGTTCAAGCTTGCTTGATAAAGACTATTTGTATAAATCTATATGGCGAGAAGCCATCATGAGCAAAAGGAAAGCCTCGTAGAGGCGGTTTTGCGAATGGGCTCTGAATAGTGACCAAATTTCAAATGTTTTAATCGGAGGAAATGGAAATGGCTAGAAAAGTAGTTTTAGCAGGTGCTTGTCGTACCGCAATCGGAACCATGGGTGGTTCTCTCAGTACTACACCGGCAGCTGAGCTTGGTGCAATCGTTATTAAGGAAGCTTTAAACAGAGCAGGTGTTGCTCCAGAGCAGGTTGATCAGGTTTATATGGGTTGTGTAATCCAGGCAGGACAGGGACAGAATGTTGCACGTCAGGCATCTATCAAGGCTGGTCTTCCTATCGAAGTTCCTGCAGTTACCATGAACGTTGTATGTGGTTCCGGTCTTAACTGTGTAAATCAGGCAGCTCAGATGATTATGGCTGGTGACGCAGATATCGTAGTTGCAGGCGGTATGGAGAACATGTCTATGGCTCCTTACGCTATGCCACAGGCTCGTTTCGGATATAGAATGAACAATGGTACTTTAGTAGATACCATGGTTAACGATGCTCTTTGGGATGCATTCAATAACTATCATATGATTCAGACCGCAGACAATATCTGTGATGAGTGGGGACTTACCCGTGAAGAATTAGATGCATTCGCATTAAAGAGCCAGCAGAAGGCAGAAGCTGCTCAGGCAGCAGGCGCTTTTGATGCTGAAATCGTACCTGTAATGGTTAAGAAGAAAAAAGAGATGGTGGAATTCAAGGTTGACGAAGGCCCTCGTCATGGATCTACCATGGAAGGTCTTGCAAAATTACGTCCTATTAATAAGGATAAGTATGTTACCGCTGGTAACGCTTCTGGTATCAACGATGGTGCAGCTGCAATCGTTGTTATGAGCGAAGAGAAGGCTAAGGAGCTTGGCGTTAAGCCTATGGCTACCTTCGTAGCAGGTGCTCTTGCTGGATGCCGTCCGGAGGTAATGGGTATCGGTCCTGTTTACTCTACCAGAAAGGTTATGGAGAAGACCGGTATGAAGATTGAAGACTTCGATATCATCGAAGCAAACGAAGCTTTCGCAGCTCAGTCCATCGCTGTAGGTAAGGATCTTGGAATCGATGTTGATAAGCAGCTCAATCCTAACGGTGGTGCAATTGCACTTGGACACCCTGTAGGAGCTTCAGGTTGCCGTATCCTTGTTACCTTACTTCATGAGATGCAGGCTAAGGGTGCTAAGACTGGTCTTGCTACCCTTTGTATCGGTGGTGGTATGGGATGCTCTACCATCGTTAAAATCGAAGACTAACAAAAACTTTCCGCGAAGTGCGGTAATATAGTATTCCTTGTACGACACGTTTCCACTTAAACGTAACAGTACTAAATTCGCAAGGAATGAATTCCTCGCTCATTAAGTGCTGACGTTTTTTCACAGTCGGTACAAGAAACACTATGTTACCTTCTTCGCTAGAATATTAAATAGGAGAATTTCAACATGGAGTATATTGTATACGAGCAGAAAGGCCAGTACGGCGTTATCACCATCAGCCGTGAGAAGGCTTTAAATGCTTTAAATTCACAGGTATTAGAAGAGTTAGATGCATGCCTTAATGCAGTTAATTTAGATGAGGTTCGTGCACTTGTACTTACCGGTGCAGGACAGAAGTCTTTTGTAGCAGGCGCAGATATCGGAGAGATGAGCACCTTAACTAAGGCTGAGGGCGAAGCTTTCGGTAAGAAGGGTAACGACGTGTTCCGTAAGTTAGAGACCTTCCCTGTTCCTGTAATCGCAGCAATCAATGGATTTGCTCTTGGCGGCGGCTGTGAGATCGCTATGAGCTGTGACATCAGAATTGCTTCAGATAATGCAGTATTTGGTCAGCCTGAGGTGGGTTTGGGAATCACCCCGGGATTTGGCGGTACTCAGAGACTTGCACGTCTTGTAGGTGCAGGTATGGCTAAGCAGATGATTTACACTGCAAGGAATATCAAGGCAGCTGAGGCTTACAGAATCGGTCTTGTGAATGAAGTTTATTCTGCAGAAGTAGACGCAGAAGGTAATGTAGTTAAAACTGCACAGGAAGTATTAGTTGCAGCTGCTGAGAAGATGGCAGCAACTATCGCTAAGAACGCACCTATCGCAGTTCGTAACTGCAAGAAGGCAATCAACGATGGCTTAGATGCATCAATGGATGCTGCAATCGTTATCGAAGAGAAGTTATTTGGTGACTGCTTCGAGACCGAAGACCAGAAGTATGGTATGGCATTCTTCTTAGATAAGAACAAAGAGAAGGTAAAAGAGCCTTTCAAAAACGCGTAAGTATTAAACATATAACATAAAAGCAAATTTTCAAGGAGGAACTTTCAATGAAAGTAGGTATTATTGGTGCAGGTACCATGGGACAGGGCATTGCTAAGGCATTTGCTCAGGTTGATGGATATGAAGTAGCACTCTGCGATATTAAGCAGGAGTGGGCTGAAGGCGGCAAGGCTAAAATTGCGAAGGGCTATGCTAAGCTTGTAGAAAAAGGAAAAATGACTCAGGAAGCTGTTGATGCAATCCTTGCAAAAATCACTCCTGGTTTAAAGGAAGACTTATGTGCAGATTGTGATTTAATCGTAGAAGCTGCATTCGAAAATATGGAAGTTAAGAAGACCACCTTCGGTGAGCTTGATAAGCTTGCAAAGCCTGAGTGTATCTTTGCATCTAACACTTCTTCCCTTTCTATTACCGAAATCGGTAATGGTTTAAATCGTCCTATGATTGGTATGCATTTCTTCAATCCGGCAGACAGAATGAAGCTGGTTGAAGTTATCGCAGGTGTAAACACCCCTCAAGAGACCGTTGATGCTATCGTGAAGATTTCTGAAGAAATCGGCAAGACTCCTGTACAGGTTAACGAAGCAGCAGGTTTCGTAGTAAACAGAATCTTAATTCCTATGATTAACGAAGCTGCTTTCATCAAGATGGAAGGCGTTTCTGATATCGCAGGTATTGATTCTGCTATGAAGCTTGGTGCAAATCATCCTATGGGACCTCTTGAGTTAGGTGATTTCGTTGGTTTAGATATTTGTCTTGCAATCATGGATGTTCTCTATGCAGAGACCGGTGACAGCAAGTATCGTGCATGTCCTCTTATCCGTAAGATGGTTCGTGGCGGCAACCTTGGTGTTAAGAGCGGCAAGGGCTTCTATGTATATAATGCAGACAGAACCAAGACCCCTGTAGACGCTAACTAAGTTGAACAGAGTATCAGAGCCATTCGCAAATTCGCCTCTGCGAGGCTTACCTGAACAACTGGCTATGCCTGTTGTTGGCTTATTATGTGGCATGTCGTCACAGAACAGTACATTGTAAGCAGGCTTACATGTTCTGCCCTGTAACACTGCTCAATGGCTCTGAATGAATAAATATATTTGGAGGAAATAAAATCATGGATTTTACTTTAAGCAAAAAGCATGAAATGGCACGTGCTCTTTTCAAAGAGTTCGCTGAAAAAGAAGTAAAGCCTCTTGCACAGGAGGTTGATGAGACTGAAGTTTTCCCTAGAGGAACTGTTGAGAAAATGGCTAAGAACGGATTCTTAGGAATTCCTGTACCAAAGGAGTATGGCGGACAGGGTTGCGATCCTTTAACATACACTATGTGTGTAGAGGAGCTTTCTAAGGTATGTGGTACTACCGGTGTTATCGTTTCAGCACATACTTCACTTTGCTGTGATCCTATTCAGACCTACGGTACAGAAGAGCAGAAGCAGAAATACTTAGTTCCACTTGCAGAGGGCGAGAAGCTTGGTGCTTTCGGTCTTACCGAGCCAGGTGCTGGTACCGATGCTCAGGGTCAGCAGACTAAGGCTGTTCTTGATGGCGACGAGTGGGTATTAAACGGCTCTAAGATTTTCATTACCAATGGTAAGGAAGCTGATATCTATGTTATTTTCGCTGTAACCGGTATCATCGAGAAGCGTGGTAAGAAGGTAAAAGAAATCTCTGCATTCATCGTAGAGAAGGGAACTCCTGGATTTACCTTTGGTACCAAGGAGAAGAAGATGGGTATCCGCGGCAGTGCTACATATGAGTTAATCTTCACCGATTGCCGTATCCCTAAGGAGAACTTACTTGGTGCTCAGGGGAAGGGCTTTGGTATCGCAATGCACACCCTTGATGGTGGACGTATTGGTATCGCTGCTCAGGCACTTGGTATTGCAGAAGGTGCGTTAGAGTCTACTATCGCTTATGTTCAGGAAAGAAAGCAGTTTGGTCGTTCCATCGCAGCATTCCAGAACACCCAGTTCCAGATTGCAGATATGGCTACTAAGGTAGAAGCTGCTAAGATGCTTGTTTACAAGGCAGCTATGGCTAAGGCTACTCAGAAGGTTTATTCTTTAGAGGCAGCTATGGCTAAGTTATATGCAGCAGAAGTTGCTATGGAAGTTACTACCAAGGCTGTTCAGTTACATGGTGGTTATGGTTACACCAGAGAGTACGACGTAGAACGTATGATGAGAGATGCTAAGATTACCGAGATTTACGAAGGAACTTCAGAAGTTCAGAGAATGGTTATCTCCGCGAATATTATTAAGTAAGGCGAGCTGAATTTTGAGGAAGAATTGCTTTGCACTTGTGGGAAGCAATTCAGACGAGAAATTAACAGTCGCAGTGCAACGCGAGACCTGGGAAATGCGAAGCATTTTCCAGGCTCGGGTTATCGGAAAAATATAGACTATAATAAGGAGAGAATATACAATGAAAATCGTTGTTTGTATTAAGCAGGTACCTGATACAAAGGGTGGCGTAAAGTTCAATCCAGACGGTACTTTAGACAGAGCTGCTATGATGACCATCATGAACCCAGACGATAAGGCTGGTTTAGAGGCAGCACTTAGATTAAAAGATCAGTACGGTGCAGAAGTTACTGTTATTACCATGGGTCTTCCTAAGGCAGAAGACGTATTACGTGAAGCATTGGCTATGGGTGCTGACAAGGCAATCCTTGTAACCGACAGAGTTCTCGGTGGTGCTGATACCTGGGCTACTTCCCAGACCTTAGCAGGTGCTATCCGTAACTTAGAGTATGATTTAATCATTACCGGACGTCAGGCTATCGACGGTGATACCGCTCAGGTAGGTCCTCAGATTTCTGAGCATTTAAATATTCCTGTAATTTCTTATGCTCAGGATATCAAGATTGAAGGTAACAGCGTAATCGTTCAGCGTCAGTATGATGACAGATATCATGTATTAAAGGCTCAGATGCCTTGTCTCGTTACTGCACTCGGCGAAATGAACGAGCCTCGTTATATGACTCCTGGTGGAATCTTCGATGCTTGTGAAGCAGAGATTACCGTATGGGGAAGAGCTAACCTTGTAGATGTTGAGGATTCTAACCTCGGTCTTAAAGGTTCACCTACTCAGATTGCTAAGGCTTCTGACAAGGTAAGAAAGGGTGCCGGCGAAGTGGTTACCTTAGATCCTACCGAAGCAGCTAGCTACATCGTAGGCAAGATGAAAGAAAAGCACATCATTTAGTAGGAGGTAATTGAGATGAATTTAGAACAATACAAGGGCGTATTTGTCTTCGCTCAGCAGGTAGATAATGTTATCAACAGTATTGCATTCGAATTAATCGGTAAAGGTAAAGACCTTGCTGAGGTTTTAGGATGTGAAGTAACTGCAGTTTTAGTAGGTTCAGACGTTAAGGGCTTAGCTGATGAGTTAGCTGAGTACGGTGCTGACAAGGTAATCGTGGTAGATGATCCTGAATTAAAAGAGTACAGAACCGAGCCATATGCACATGCTCTTGCTTCTGTAATTAACGAGTTCAAGCCGGAAATCTTCTTAGTAGGTGCAACTGCTATCGGACGTGATTTAGGTCCTAGAGTTTCTGCTAGGATCCATACCGGTTTAACTGCTGACTGTACCCAGCTTGAAATTGGTGATTTCCCAATCAACCCAATTCCTGGCAAAGAGCAGAAGCACAACCAGTTATTAATGACCCGTCCTGCATTCGGTGGTAACACCATCGCAACCATCGCTTGTCCTGAGTTCCGTCCTCAGATGGCAACCGTTCGTCCCGGTGTTATGCAGAAGCGTGCGAAGGAAGCAGGTAAGAAGGCTAATGTTGTTGAGTTCAATCCTGGATTTACTCCTGATCACAAGTACGTTGAGATTCTTGAAGTAGTGAAGGCTGTATCTGATACCGTGGATATCATGGATGCTAAGATTTTAGTTTCTGGTGGTCGTGGTGTTGGTTCAGCAGAGAACTTCAAATTATTAGAGGATCTTGCAGAGGTTCTTGGTGCTACCGTAAGCTGTTCTCGTGCAGTTGTAGATGCTGGCTGGAAGCCAAAGGATCTTCAGGTAGGTCAGACCGGTAAGACCGTTCGTCCTAATGTATATTTTGCAGTCGGTATTTCTGGTGCTATCCAGCACGTAGCTGGTATGGAAGAGTCAGACGTTATCATCGCTATCAACAAGGATGAGACCGCTCCTATCTTTGATGTAGCTGATTACGGTATCGTTGGTGACTTAAACAAGGTTCTTCCTGCTTTAACCGAGCAGTTAAAGGTGGCAGTTGCAAACAACTAGTTTGTAATTGCTAAGAACCAAGTGGTTTGCGAATGGTTCTTAATAAAAATGTATGATATAATAGGCTGAATAGAGAAATCTATTCAGCCTGTTTTTGTTATGGGGACGCGGAAAATGGCATCGTGCTTGCACGCAGGACATTTGACGGCTACGAATCAGAACGAGATTCGGGGACGTATCCCGGCTTAACTAGGAAGGAGATTTATATGAATTATACAGGATATTTATTTGTGCATTTTATTGGGGAACAGAAGGATGGGGAGCAGGTCTATTTTTCTTTAAGCTGTGATGGTCTCCACTGGCAGGATTTAAATGGTGGAAAGCCTATGCTGAAATCTGAGATTGGGGAAGCAGGTGCCCGAGACCCCTTTATCATTCGTTCTCCATGGGAGAAGAAGTATTATTTGATTGCCACTGACCTTAGAATCGAGGCAGGAAAAGGCTGGCATGTGGCACAATATGAGGGAAGTAGAGACCTGCTTGTGTGGGAGAGCTCCGATTTAGCTCATTGGGACGGTCCTGTGGCTCAGACAGTAGGAGTCTCGGGTGCCGGCTGTGTATGGGCTCCTGAGGCCGTATACGACGCACAGAAAGACGCCATCATGGTATTCTGGGCTTCCATGACCGCAGAAAAGGAAGGGGAAGAGCCGAAGCAGCGTATCTATAGAGCCTATACCAAGGATTTTAAGACCTTTACAGAGCCGGAGATTTACATCGAGAGAGACAACCATGTGATTGATACCACCATCATCGGCACCGAAGAAGGATACTACCGCTATTCCAAGGATGAGACCACCAAGTATATCCGTGTGGACTTCGGTAAGAATTTGGAGCCGGAGAGTTTTACCGAGGTAAAGTCTGCAGCTTTGGATGGTATCTATGGCGTAGAGGGACCGGAAATCTTTAAATTGAATGACGAAGATAAGTGGTGTCTGATTGTAGATCGTTTTGCAACCCATAAGGGATATCTCCCCATGGTCACAGATGACCTTGCTTCTGGTGAGTTCAAGGTGCTATCGGATGAAGAATTTGACCTTGGTGTTACCTTAAAACGACATGGCGGAATTATGAATCTGACAGAGGAAGAATATCAGGTTTTATCCCAGTTTATCTAGGTTTAAGCGGGGGCACGGGGGATGTGACATTTGTGTCATACAAAAATACGATAGTTGTGCCGGACTGATTCGGTCAATGATTTGGCGATAATTGTTTGCATGTAGCAACGTTAAGTAAGCGTTTATATGGACTTGATAGAGCGAGAATGGCGCTGAGAACGGGATTTTTTTACAGAGACCCTACTTTGAAAGAAAAATAGGGTCTCTGTAAAATTATAGAGGAGTTGGAGCAAAAATAACGGATTTTATGCTAGATGTTAGCGTGTATTTTGGAGGCGTCAGGGTCTTAGTAAAATTTTGAATGTTTCAGAGCCATTTTGGGGATTGTGAGGACAAAATAGGTAGCAACTTTCAGTGGTTGTAGGATATGGAGAGGAAAGAGAAGATTATGAAGCGTAACGTGGATTTGGCGGAGATTTCGGATGGAAAATTATATACAGAAAACGACATGGCGAAGCTTGGCTGCAATGATTGCGAAGGCTGCTCTGCCTGTTGTCGGGGAATGGGAGAGTCCATTGTACTGGATCCGTTGGATGTTTATAGGTTGACTACAGGACTTGGAAAGAGTGTGGAAGAGCTTCTGCAGGTGGCTGTTGAGCTGAATGTGGTGGATGGCGTCATCCTTCCCAACATTGCCATGAAGTCCGGCGAAGAATCCTGCGCCTTCCTAAATCAGGAGGGCAGGTGTAGTATTCATCCCTATCGTCCGGGCATATGTCGCCTTTTTCCCCTGGGAAGATATTATGAGAATGGAGATTACAAATATATCTTACAAATAAATGAGTGTGCAAAGGGCATTCGAACCAAGGTAAAGATTGATAAGTGGATTGATACCCCCAAGGTGAAGGAGAATCATGCCTATTATGTAAAGTGGCACTATTTCTTAAAGCGTATGGAAGAGGTGCTGGCTTCAATAGAAGATGAGAATATGGTAAAGCAGCTGAATATGGTGGTATTGCAGATGTTCTTTTTGTCCCCTTATGATGGGAAAGTAGATTTCTATGAGCAGTTCTATGCCCGTATGAATCGGATGGAAGCCTTTTTACAGGAGGCGGGAGCATAGAATGTACGACAACTATATTTTTGATTTATATGGGACACTGGCAGATATTCGTACCAATGAAGAAAATCCATATCTCTGGAAGAAAATGACGGAAATCTATGCATCTTACGGAGCATATTATGACAGAGGTGAACTTAAGAAAACATTTCGAGGTATGTGTCAGGAGCTGGAAAAAGAAGCAGAAAATCAATGGTTTGAACCAAATGTGACAGGGGTTTTTCAGTGGTGCTTTGCTCAGAAAGGAATCTCTGTCAGTTCGGAAATTGCAAGAAATGTTGCAATTACCTTCCGGGTACTGTCCAGAAAGTATATCCGCCTTTATGATGGAGTGACGGAGCTTCTGGAGACTTTAAAAGCATCCGGCAAGAAGATTTACCTATTATCCAATGCCCAGAGTGACTTCACCAGACCGGAGATTATATTGCTGGGACTGGATAAATACTTTGATGGAATATTCATTTCCTCAGAGGTAGGTGTGAAGAAGCCGGGAGTAGAGTTTTATGAGAAATTGCTGAAGACTTATGGTATTACCCCTGCTAAAAGCATTATGATTGGAAATGATATCAAAGCGGATATCTTGGGCGCAAAAGCAGTAGGGCTAAATACCTTATATATTAATTCTAACATTTCCCCAGCAGAGGATATGGAGCAGCAGGGGATAGACTTTGGTGCAACCTACACCATTTGGGATGGAGATTTTCGGAAGATTGTACCGCTTATCTGCAAAAAATAATAGCATAAGGGCAAAAATTATGAATGCAACTCTTACTAATATCAAGTACAATATGGGTAGGAATTCTTTGTTATGGAGGCAGACATTTATGAATATCAGTATTGAGCCTATATTGATTGAACAAAAATCTGTTTTTGTTCAAATGATGGAATTATATAGTTATGATTTTTCAGAGTTTTCGGATGATGACATAAATGAATATGGATATTTTGGTTATCCACGTATTGATGACTATTGGAATGAAGAGGGGCGATATCCTTTCTTTATCAGAGCGGATGGAAAACTTGCGGGGCTGGTTTTGGTAAGGTCTTGTTGTGAGCATAATGATTTGCCGAATCCGCACAATATCGCAGAATTTTTTGTGATGAGAAAATACCGGCAAAAGGGAGTCGGCAAGGAAGTTGCTATGAGGATTTTTGATATGTTTCCCGGTGGCTGGGAGGTATCCCAGTGGACGAAGAATCTGCCGGCGCAGAAGTTCTGGGGTAAAGTGATTGCTGAATATACAGATGGAAAATATAATACTTTTACTATAACAGAAAAAGATGAGGTTGGATTTACGTTTGAGAATTTTACATTTGGGAGAGATCATGAGAACTGATATTTTAGAATGCCTTCAGGAAGATATATACGAAAGATGCAGAAAACCAACCAATAAATTTGGAATGGGATGCTATTACCATATAGAAGCCGTAGTAAAGAATGGTGAATTGTTGGCAGGAAAGTATGGGGCAGATAAAGAGGTGGTGATGATTGCTTCATGGCTGCATGACATCGCATCCATTACAGATTATGCTTTATATGAGGAGCATCATCTACATGGAGCAGAGATGGCTCGGGAGATTTTAACGAAATTGTCTTATGATGAAGCAAAGATTGCGTTAGTACAGAAATGTATTAGAAATCACAGAGGAAGTGTGCACATAGAAAAAAGTAGTGTGGAAGAATTGTGTGTAGCGGATGCTGATGCGATTTCCCATTTTGATAGTGTTCCAAGCCTTCTCTATTTGGCATATGTAGAAAGACAGATGAGTATAGAAGATGGAAAAGAATTTGTGAAAGGGAAGCTGGAGCGGAGCTTTCGTAAACTGTCCGATACATGTAAAGAGTATTATAAAGAGAAATACTATAATGTAATGGAGGTTTTGCAGTAGAAAGTATTTATAGTAAAAAAGTGATGTGTAGGATACTTTTATGAAGCTTTTTTGGTCATAAATCAGCGCAAATGTATCTATGCAGAATAATATCTATGGGAGATACCTGCTTTAAGTATGATTTGGTATCTGGGCTGTAGATTTCTGCGTATAGATACTTTACAGACAATAGCAGAGTAAAATAATATATAAATAGTATCTGCTGAGTTAGAAAAAATGCATAGATACTCACGCATGTAGGGAAAGTGTGTTTATCTGTATTTGCATAGGGAAATTTTTCTAGGAGAAATAATTAATGATGAAAGCAATTGTATTTGATATTGGTCATACTTTGGTAGAATACAGAAATCCATTGAATTGGTCGAAGCTTTATAGACCAGCTTTCGGGCATGTTGCAGAGGTATGCGGTTATGAATTTTGGGAAGAGGAGTATGAACATTTCGGTAAGATTCTGACTAAATATAATACGAGGATTCATCCAAGAGAGTATGAAGTGTCATCCTCACAGATTTTTACTGAGATTATATCCGGGACAAGAATTCCTATAGAGGACCTGGGAAAAGTAAAGGATTGCTTTTATTCTTATTTCCGGCAAGGTGCGCTTGTGTATCCAGAAGCCGAGGAGACACTAAAAGAACTTCTGGCAAGAGGTATATTATTGGGACATTATCGGATGTACCATATGGTATGGATAATGTGTATGCTTTGGAAGATATTGCTTCCGTAAGAAAATATATACAGTATCCGTTTACTTCGAATGATGTAGGGTACAGAAAACCATGTGTGAAAGGATTGCTTTTTTGTGCAGAAAAGATGCAGGTGGATATATCAGAAATTATTTTTGTAGGAGATGAAGAGAAGGATATTGTTTGTGCGAACAATGCAGGTGCATATTCTGTTCTGATAAACCGAAGTGACGAAAGAAAAGAATATGGGCAGGCGGTTGAAATAAAATCGTTGACGGAATTAATTGAGCTTGAATGGCTATGACCCAAGAAACTTTCACGATATTAGAAAACTACATGCTTTCTTGCATGGAAGACAGTGTACATGATAAAGAGCATATATATCGTGTTTTATACAATGCAATGGAAATTGCGAAAACAGAAACGGATGTTGACTATGATGTCTTAATCTGCACCTGTCTGTTACATGACATCGGAAGAAAAGAACAGTTTGATAATCCTTCGCTTTGCCATGCCATGGTAGGTGGAGAGAAAGCATATTATTTTCTCATTGAGCATGGTTTTGAGGAAGGTTATGCAGAAGCTGTGAAGCAGTGTATTCAGACTCACAGATATCGGAAAAGCAATCCGCCGGAGAGTTTGGAGGCGAAGATTCTATTTGATGCGGATAAATTAGATGTGGCTGGAGCAATCGGAGTGGCAAGAACGTTGGTATATCGCGGTATTGTCTCTGAACCATTATATACTGTTTTGCCGGACGGAACCGTTTCTGATGGAGAAGGTGTACTCCAATTTTTATACTGCCAGAGCTGCGGAATTGGCAAAAGGGCGACAACAGGCAGCGGTGGAGTTTTATAACAATTTGTATCGGGAGATTAATGACTCCTATGCAAATGGAAAAGAAATACTTGGTAAGATGATTAATTGATACGGAATTTTTGATTGTGAGGAATAATATGCTTTTATACCACGGAAGTGCCAAGAAATTTGATACATTAATTCCCCATCAGGCAGTTGATGTAGGTTTCGAGGAAGGCTGCCAGAATGCGGTGTATGCAACTACAAGTAAAGCCATGGCAATCTGCTTTGCACTTGGAGCAGTGCCGGACGAAAATGGAGAAATAGAACGGGAAATGATGCCGGAATATGGGGAACAGATGGTCTTTAAAAAGGGGCATCCTAATTACGGCGCAAAGGGTTACCTTTATGTAATGGACGGGGAAGATTTTGTCCATGCTATGGGAACTCAGTGGGTGTGCTTCAAAGAGGTGAAGCTGCTGGAGATAATGGAAATCAATGTGGATGATTATTTGGATTATTGCATTGTGATGTGAATGAGGTACGTGGATGAAGTTGGGAGGAACTTACGGGTGAGAAGAAACGACAGAAAAATAACAGAGCCGAAAGCAATAGCAGCATTTATCGAAAGGGAGCAGATTATCAGAATTGCTTTTTGTGAAGACGGTGATATTTATATTGTACCTGTGAATTACGGATATACATGTGAAAATGGCAACTACACCTTCTTTTTTCATGGGGCGAAGGC
>F42_Fallow_Deer__coassemble_409_pt1 | contig 16375 bp, 12 predicted proteins | sample F42_Fallow_Deer__metabat2_low_PE_003 | metagenome-assembled genome bin F42_Fallow_Deer
CATTTTGCCGCATTCGATTTTGGAAACATCCAAAATATCATTAATAATCGTCAAAAGCGTCTTACCGGACGAAATAATCTGGCTCACATACCCCCTTGCAGCAGATGGTAAATCTTCACGAAGAGCCATCTCCGCCATACCGATTACCGCATTCATGGGTGTTCTGATTTCATGACTCATATTGGCCAGAAAGTCCGACTTCATCTGCGCTACACGCTCAATCTCTTTACCCGCCTCAATGACTTCATATCGGTCAAATGCCATCTCAGAGATAATCGTGGACATCTTATACAAAAAGTCTGTAGCGCGCTCCAAATGTCCTTCACTTATATAGGGAATCTTCTGTGCAGCCTCCACATAAGCATCCGGGTCCACCTGAATCTCCTCTGCCACCCGGCGAAGCTGGGCCTCATCCAATTCTTCTGTACGCACCTGACCGCCGGTAATACAACCAATCATCTCTCCATGAGCCATAATAGGTGCGGCAAAATCAATAAGCCCTGCGTGACAATGATAGGTTACGGACTTCCCCATGCACAAGGCGAGCTCCGTACCTTCCTTATCACATTTTTCACATCTGGCTCTTCCGATTGGTGACTTCTTATTAAAATTCTGACAAAACTCTGATGAATGGGTATCCCTTGTTACATTTACACCATTTGCATCGGAGATTCCAATGGTAACTCCCGTAATTCCTGCAAAGGTATCCTGAATCAGCTGTAATTTATCTACGTCAATCAATTCTGTCAACAGCAATTTTTCTTCCTCATTCTCTATTCCCAATTTTCACACCTTCTTTTGTAGAACTTTTCTCACACTCCTTAACCAATCAAACGCTGAATTGTTTCTACCAATTGCTCACACTTAATCGGCTTCAATAAATAACCCTGAGGCTTCATTGCCACAAGTGTTTTAATCTTCTCTCTATTGTTCATACCCGTTAAGAATACTACCGGAATATTCCTCGTCATAGGATTGGCCCGAAGCTTCTCCAGCACTTCTGCGCCATTTTCCTCCGGCATCTCATAATCCAGTAAAATCAAGTCCGTGGTTCTCCGTTCTAAGAATTTCAGGCCAATCTTGCCACTGACTGCAGTTGCCACATTGTAGCGGTCCTTCAGCTCTGCCTTTACCAGACGAAGCATCATTAAATCATCATCTATCACAAGTATATGCTTCATTTCTATAGGTTCTGCCGGCATCCCCTGCACTGCTTCCGCCTGTGTCTCTGCCACTGCTACTTCCTCAGCAGATATTGCCGACTCTTTCTTCTCCGCTGTCTGCACAATAGAAGATACATCCGGTACCATCTGCTGTTTTTTCAAAATTTCCTGTGCTGCCGCTTCCGCTGCTGCTTTGGCAGACTGCTCTGCTGCTTCCTTCTCCTGAAGAGACTTTGCCATAGCCATAAGATTCTCCATCTCTTCATCTCTTTCGTCTTTTTCTACGCCGATTTTATTCTTCTCAAAATATTTCAGTAGCTTATCCTTGATGGAATTGGCAGTAATCGGACGATGAAGTACCATTTTTACCATTTCCGGCCTGCGGCGATTAAATTCATCACAGTGCTCCGGGTCACCAATCAATACAATCTGTCTGTACTCCTCCTCCACACTCTCCACAGCTTCTGCCAGACGGATGATATCGTCCTTAGATTCTGAAGCAAAACAATATACAAATGCATGCGGTTTAAAATGTGCCATATGATTTGCAATATCCATGCTTCGATTGGATGTGGTCAGACATTCAAACCGATCATCCATTGTCCGAAAGAAATCATCTACTATTGCTCCGTTTTTTCCTGCAAGTAATACCCTATATTTCATACGCTTTCCCACTCCAATCTTTTTATTTTCTGATTGTTCCATTATTTTATCATATTTGCCAGAAAAAATAAATGATAAATAGGAATAAAGTCACAAAAAGAGCTGTTACATCACTGTAACAGCTCTCAGACCATTTAATATTAAGCTTTTGGAATCTGATTTAATTTTGCATTCAAATCAAGAAGCTGCTCTTTTGTAAGATTAATACCCATGGTACCAATCATTCCACTGAGACGAAGTACGGTAAATCCGCCCATCATGCTCATCATAGCATCGTTCATCTCAAAGCCTCCCATTACTTCAGCCGGCTTGCCATCTTCTCCCTTAGGCATAAGCTGTGCAAGTAATCCGCCAAATAATGCCTGTCCCTGAGGATTCTTCATGATATCACCAATCTTATCATTTAAGGAGAAATATCCTTCCGGCTCCGTAATATCGAACCAGTTCAGAATCGCATTCTTCTCTTTCAGACGATATGCATCATTGAACTCTTCTACCTTACGAATCCTACTCTCATCCTTAAGTTCTCCAGCAACTGCCACCAATGTGGATTCGCCCTCATTAGGAACGTCAAAGTAGAAGAAGTGCTCCGGACTGGTCTTCTTACCAAGACTCTTACCATTTACAAACAATTCAACCTCTGGCTGGTTAGAATATACGGTTATCTTCGTTACCTCCTCAACTCGATCTACATATCTCTTTCCGCAGAGGTGTACGAAAGGTTCATCAGATAACCAAGCCTTGTAAGCATAGAAGGAATCCTTCTTGTACTTACGGTCAAAGGTCATTAATCCCTTATGGTTCTGTCCGTTTTCCCCACCCTCGCTTCTTGCATCGGCACCGAAGTCGAACATATTCCATACATGGGTAGCCCACATATATTTACGCGTGAACAACTGCTTAATCAGCTCTTCATGATAGAACGCCTGATATTCCTCGGTATAGTCACCCTGGATTGGCTTAGAAGTATGCCAATTCAAAGCCTCACATCCATACTCAGAACATCCGATTGGAATATTTGGATGGGTATCATGGAACTTGTCAAACCAAGGACCATTCATGGTCGTATCGCCACCATACCAGCCAAAGTAGTGATTATAGGAAACCACGTCTGGAATCTGGATATAAGGGCTGTCAATAGGACAAGGAGAAACCGCTGCTATAGTCGTCAGACGGGTTGCATCCATTTCATGACACAAATCATTCAAAATATGATGATTCTCTAATAAATCAGGGTCAGTGTCACCCTTCATGGTGATTTCGTTACTTAATCCCCATACTACGATAGAGGGATGATTATAGTTCTGAACAATAAGCTCCTTCATCTGAGAAATGGTATTCTCACGTCCTGTAGGCATATGCTGGGAGATGTAAGGAATCTCTGCCCAGATTACAAGACCCTTCTCATCACATAAATCATAGAAGTACTGGTCATGCTGATAATGAGCAAGACGGATAGTGGTACATCCAACTTCAAGGATATAATCAATATCTTCTTCATGATGCTCTGGAAGGAGTGCATTACCAAGCCCCCATCTGTCCTGATGACGAGATACACCACGGAGAGGATATTCTTCACCATTTAAAATAAAACCATTATCCGGATTAATTTCAAAGCTGCGGCAACCAAAGCGTGAACTAACGTTATCCAGAACCTCTGTCCCCTCTACTAACAATACCTCTACATTGTAAAGGTAAGGATCCTTTCTACCATGCCATAAATGTGCATTTTCGATTGTGATATTTGCAGTATTATCATCAGATGTTACATTGGCGACCACATTGCCCTCTGCATCCTTTACAGTATATACAAAGGTGTGTTCATCTTTTCTGTTAGTTACAAACACTTCGATTTCTACATCTGCATTCCCACCATTTACGATAGGAGTCACCTTAATACCAGGACCTCCGTAATACTCTAAGTCAAAGTGGGATTCACTGACTGCGATAATATTTACATCACGATAGAGACCACCATAGAAGGTAAAGTCTGCCACCTGAGGATATACCTTATCATTTGCTGCATTATCTACCGCAACAACAAAGAGATTGTCTCTCTCTAAGGCATCGGTAATATCTACACGCCATGTAGAATACCCACCATCATGATGCGCCAAATGCTTACCATTTACATACACATCTGCGGAAGAATTCGCACCACGAAGCTCTAAATAATAACGGTCTGCGGTAGGTAAGTCCATCTTGTCCAATGTTTTTGCATAATAAGCAGTTCCACGATAATAATCGTTTCCGCCGTCCTGTCCGTCAATTGCATTCCAGCAATGAGGAAGGTTTACAAAATTCCACTTAGATGATACCTCGGTAGGTACCGAAACGGCCTCCTTAGAGAAGGCCCACTTGGCATTAAAATTAATAACTTGTCTCATTTACTTATTCACCTCAAAATAATCTAGCAATTTATTTTTCAGAAGCCTTTTTTGCCTCTAATTCTGCAGTCATCTTCTCTAAGGTCTTCTTATCCAGGTTGTAGATAAGGCTGAGACCGATAAACTGAAGAACTGCACTAAACAGGTATAAACCAGCCACAAGATAACGCATTCTGGTAGCAACTTCGATAGTCTGCTGGCCACCGTTTGCACCAACATAACCTAATGCGGTCATAACAACTAATGCAAGCGCAGGACCAAGACCCTGTGCTAACTTACGAAAGAAGGAATGAAGCGCATATACAGTACCTTCTTCACGGGTACCCATCTTCCACTCATTATAGTCAATAGCATCACCCATCATAGCCCAGCTAACGGTAGAGTAGATACCCATACCAAGGCTGTTGATTAACTGACAAACCACGTAAATTGCAATACCCTGTCCGTCTGGAGTAATTGGAAGAATCACCATAAGCACACATGCAACCATACTTGCAATAGCACCGACGGTTGCCAGTTCCTTTTTACCATACTTGGTAACCATCTTACGAGCAAGCGGTGTAAATGCAACGATAGGAATCATCGCAAACATAGATACCAAACCGGAAATTTGTACGTTATTAAAGTAAGACTGGAATAAAACAGTAACTGCGGAAGCGCCACCCTGCATACCAAGGAACATACCACATGCTGCTATGGTAGCACCAACTGCAGGACGATTCTTTACAAAGTTACCCATAGCCTTAACTACATTGAATTTCGGCTGGTCTTCGTTCAGCTTAATATCGGTAGATACACGAATCTCTGTATTCTTAATCATGAACTGGAAGCAAAGGAATCCTAAGAAGCCCATGATAAGAGCAGCAATAAATACTCTTTCACCGATAAGATTATCGTTGGCATCGTAAATAATCATCGGAAGAATTGCCATAGGAACCATGTTACCAACCATAGAACCGATAGAACGCCATGCGGATAAAGAAGCACGGTCAGCAGGCTCATTCGAGATTAAAGATAACAGAGAACCATAAGGTACGTTAGCAATTGTGTAGAATGCATCCCAAATAACATATCCGCATATGAAGATAAGCATTTGTGCCCAAAGCGGAGCATTGGGGAACGGAAGGAAGCATAATGCACCGGCAACGATAAGTCCGATAGAACCAAACCAAATATACTGTAAGAACTTGTTACGCTTGTACTGGCGACGATCAGAGTCAACAAGAGAACCAATAACTGGGTCGTTGATTGCATCCCATACCTGTACTACCACTAATAAAAGAGAGTACCACAGCTCCAGTCCCATGAACTGGGTCCAGAAAATCATCATTGTTCCCTTCAATGCGAAACTCATGTTACAACCGAAATCTCCAGCTGCATACGCAAGACAATCGCGCATACCGAATTTACGGAAGCCGTTTGTTTTTGTGTCTTTCATAATAAGTTTTTCCTCCTTGAAGTTATTTTATAATTCCGTTGTGAATGTCAATTTCATTTTAATGTAATTTGCACATAATATCCAGTGGTTTTTCTTTCCTTTTGGTAAAATTGTCTAAATTGCACATTTTATATATAGGGAATTAGTCACAATAGTCAATGCAATGATTTAGCGCATTAAAAAATCCATGCATGAAAACACTTCACGCATGGACTCACTTTACTCTATTCACTTTCAAACATCATCTGCTCTACATATTTTTCCGCAAAATATGCAGAATCTGCCAATTGCAGCGAAACCGCCTTTTCTGCGATTCTCTGTGATTCCTCCAGGCACTCCCTGCTCTGCAGAATCATAGAAGCACCTGCACCTGCACCATTGCCAATGATTTTAACTTTCGACAACAATGCCCTGGGAATCAGCCCGATTGCTGCCCCCTGTTCTCTATCAATATAGCTGCCAAAGCCGCCGGCAATATAAAAGCAGTCTATCTCTTCATATGCACAGCCGGATTCATGGAGAAGTGTCTCTATCCCTGCACGGATTGCCGCCTTGGCAAGCTGCACCTGACGTACATCCTCTGGTGCGATATATACGTTACTATCCCCAATCTCAAAAGGCTCCTCCAGATATCCCGTATCATCCAGAACTCCTTTTTCCAGCATCACGGCAATGGCATCAACCAGCCCACTGCCACAAATTCCCTGCGCTCTTGCATCTCCAATGGTAGTATATCTTACCTTCCCGTTTTCCAGATACACTTTATTGATTGCACCACTCTCTGCCAGCATTCCCTGAGATATTTCCGCCCCTTCAAAGGCAGGTCCTGCTGCCGCAGAGCAGCACAATAGCTTTCCCTCGTGCCACAGCACCATTTCCCCATTGGTGCCGATATCCACAAGCAGTGACGTCTTCCTCGCCAGCATTCCACTGGCAAGTATTGCACAAGTGATATCCGCCCCTACAAAGGCAGATATGCACCTTGGCAGATACATTTCCCCATACCATTGCCCAAAAAGGCTCTCCGGTGTATACGGTGCACAGGACATTCCCTTGACATCCTTTCCCGTCAATAGATGTAACATGGTCGTATTTCCGGTAATCACATACTTCTCAATCTTCACATCTCTGGCGAGCAGTGAAATCTGCTCTTGCAGGCACCCCTGCAATTTATCTGCGCCACCATTCAAAGCATGCTCCATTCTGGTAACCACATCTGCACCATACTGTGCCTGCGTATTGACCACTCCAGAAGTTCTCACCAGCTCCCCCTCCGGGAACTTATATAAATAACCTGCAATGGTAGTAGTTCCAATATCCACCGCCAGTGCGTAGCCACTCTTTACCAGTGCTTCATCCCCTGTAATGGGCTTATTTCCTGATGTTATCACCTGCACATCTTCTGCTAAAGGTAAATTCTCCACAACCATATCCTCTTTCAGATAGGTAATGCAGGCACGCACCGGTTCACCATTTGCAGCCACTTCACAGTTTCCGCACACACCTCTTCCGCCACAGGGTCTATTCAGTGCAAAGCCCATTTCTGTCAGAGCATCCCATAGTAGAATTTCCTTATCAAATTCCTTTACCCATTCTTGCGAACCATGCTTTACTTTCAGTTTCATAATAGCAGCCTCCTTGCAATCATTACTTATAATGTATTGCAAAGCAGCAATCTTGACAAGGCAAAAGTTCTTCCAATTACAGTGCTGCCATCCTCATACCAAGAGCTTCGCATCCTGCTAATGCATCATCCGGCACTTCATGACACATTGGCAAGACGGTGAGAAATAAGGATTATCGTCTTCCTCTCTGCCAGACGGTAAATCTCCGCCATAATGTCATTTTCACTTTCCACATCAATATTGGAGGTAGCCTCAGCAAAGAATAACAGGGTCTAGGTAAAATAATTCCTTTTACAGAGCCACTTTACTCTTCAAAAAAGGGGGCAGAATAAACCATGTCATAGAAATCCTCTATCTCCGCAATATCCCTTGTACGGAAGGAGTATTCCGCAATAAATTCACCACATTCCACATAGATATAGGAACCGGTGGTCTCCAATTTCTCACGGTAAAGCACCGTGTTCACCTCCACTTCTCCCATCTCTTCCACAAACCAGTCTCTGTAGGCAATGCGGATAATCATTTCATCCTGCAGTTCCTCATTATAATATTTTGCCTGTAATACCACACCCTCATAAACTGCCGCCTCACCTTCAAGCTCATAGCCCTCCAGCATCACTGCTGGCAGCATACCTGTGTAATTCACTTCACCGGCAGCTGACTCGGGAGAAATCTCCTCCTGTGCCCCTTCTGCCATCTGTGCAGGAGCTTCTACCTTGTCTGCAACTGCTGCCTCCTGAGCTCCATTTGTTACATAGTCACCATTTTCACTACTACTGCCCCTTCCGGCAAGATGAGGCAGTGCTGCCAGGAGCATTAGACACGCACAGGCAGCCATGGTCCCCCGCATCACAAAGCTGCCATATCCCCGGCTTCTCTTCCAAAAGGCATAGTTCTCCGCTTTTTCTACAATATCATCCCGAATTCCGGTAATTCCATCATATAATTTTTCCGTTTTCATAATGCAACTCCTTTCAGCTCCAGGAAAGCCTTCAGACTCTTTCGCAGACGCAGCATCTTCTGTGCCATATGTCCCGCAGTGATTCCGCACTTCTGTGCCAGAGTCTGCACCTCATCACCGAACCAATATCTGCGCACGAAAAGAGCACAATCCTCTTCTGATAGAGAATCAAGCCATGCACTGATATACTCTGACAGCTGCTTTGCCTCCACTAACTGTTCCACATTCTCTGAAGAAGGAATACATTCCTCCAGCTCCGAAAGCATTACCTCCAGACCATTAAACCGCTTCTTCGCCCGCATGGCGCGGAATTTGCTGATGGATAGATTTCTGGTTATCCGTCCCAGAAAGGCCTTGAACACCTCCGGCACGGTGGGCGGAATCTGCTTCCACGCGGAGAAATAAGTATCGCTGACACATTCCTCCGCATCCTCCTTGGTGCTTAAGATATTCATCGCAATATGGGTACAAAAGCCGCCGTACTTGGCAGCAGTTTCCGAAATTGCCCGCTCATCCCGCTGAAAATATAATTCGATAATCTGCTGATCTTCCACGTTTCTTTTCCCTTTCTCTTTTGTTCCAGAGTCCCCTCATACTATATGTCGCAAAAAGAGAGCATACATTACACTTCTAATGAATCTATTTTACCTCTATTCTAATTGGCTCCTGGGGAATCCACATATGAGAATAATGAGGACAGAGCCACACTTCTGTCTCGTGATAGTCCTTTAGGGGGAATTCCTCCACAAAATAAGTAATTTCTCCCTTCTCATTCTCTTCTCCAAAGGTACTTGACCACGAATTAATATCGTATCTATTACCCTCTGCATCGTAGAATTCTGATGAAAACAGCTGGTGGTGATGATTCTCTCTGCGATACTGAGCCTCAAACTCTACAATCCAGCCTTCCGGTCTCTTCGTAGCTGATTTAAAACGCACTCCCTCCTGAAGAGTATCCGTCTCTCCCGTTTCCAGATTTACATACACCTTTTCCATGTCCTTATTCAGCCACTCTACTCCGGTAATCACGATTTCCAAGTTCTCCGCTTCGTAAAAATAGGAGCTGTCTGCCCGGAAAGAAACCATAGATTTTCCATCTTCACTTCCGGTAGCACTGATACCATTAGAGATCGTGTCAAACTGCATTCCCCAGTCCGTCTCGATGTAGAAATCCAAAGATTTCAGCCACGCGGTATTTTCTGCAGAATCCTCTACATTCACCCTCAGATGTGTAGGATAAACTTCCATCTGCGAAATGGTAATCTGCTGCCCATCCATCTCTATGGTCTGATTGATATCAAAAATCTTACCGGTTGCCGTAAAAAGCGGGTCAAACTCCAGTAGGAATTCAAAATACGCCACATACATCCGGGGCTCTTCCCCGTCACTGAACATGTCATCTGAGGCATTTTCCGGTGGTGCCACCTCCACCGGTTCCCCGGCTGCATGATTCTCCCTTTCATAAATATCCATGCTAATCAATAAGGATTCCGGTACATCCTCATCCACAAAATCAATGGTAAGGCAACGCAGTTCCCCATTTTCTACATCCCACTCACTTAGGCCATAAGCACACGGCTGCGGACTTTTTCCATCTGCGGCTTTTACCTTCGGATCTGTTGCAAGACTGGCATAATACTCCGAATCCAACCTAAAAAATACATTTACCTGCTTCTGATCCACAATCAAATACTCTACCGTAGCAGATACGCCGCCATCCTCTTTATAGAGATTCATCGGCTGCACAAATTCATTTTCTACCGCATCACTTAAGGAACGTGAGAACGTCACTGCTTCTGCTAATTCCTTGATAATAGGAATCTTTGAACAGGCATATGCCACCGGGGTACTGAAATTCACCAATCCCACAAAAAGCACCAATACTGCGGCCACGCTCACTAAAACTCCAATTCTACGGCTCCGCCTTACTCTTCTGCGCTTTGCCCGGTTTAACGTATCCTCTAACGCCGGGACCGGCTCTTCCAGCTCATTTAATAATTTCTCCAATTCCTCCAGACGATTCATGATGACACCTCCTCTTCAAACTCTAACTTCAGCAGCTGCAACGCCCTACGATGTCTGGTAGCCGCCGTCCCCTGTGGGATTTTCAAGGCCTCCGCAGTCTATGCCAATGTGTAGCCTGTAAAATATCTAAGGATGATTACCTCTTTAAGCTCCTTGGGAAGCCTCTTAATTGCCTCCTTTAAGGGGAACGAATCATAATCCTCCATAAGAATCTCCTGCACCTCCTCCAAGGGTCTGAGACGCTTCTGTCTGCGCTGCTCGTTGTGACATTCATTTATTAAGATGCGCGTCATCCAAGTGGTAAAATACTCCGGCTGCCTGAGCTTTTTATGATTACATAGCCCTTTGTACACTGCCTCATCCACCACATCCAGTGCCAGAGATTCGCTTCCCAGATACAAAAAAGCAGTTTTATATAACCTTCCGCGAATCTCCTCAATCCGCTTCGCATATTCTTCATTATTCACAGGCTCTCCACCTCCTTTCATAAGTTAGACGTAGTAAGAAGGACTTTTTATTTCTAAATTATATATTATTTTTCAGTTTTTTCCACATGCAATACTGTTATGTCAACCTTTTGGACACAGAACCTTTTCCCCACCCTTTCTATGTCCAAAATAGCAATGCTTTTTCCTCAAATCAAGCGTCTTACAGCCGTTTTCACTCTATTTTGGATATAACAGTAAATAATCCCTTATCAGTTATCCAAAAACAATACATTTTTGGGACATCAAAGCTTATTTATCCAGTCTGAATGTCCATAATGAATTCATCCCATAGGAATAGATGGTTTCTAACAAACAAATTTGGGTGTAACCGCCCACTTCTGAGCCATATACACCCAAATTCCTTAACACATCACTATGAAATTGCGCTAATCGCCAAGACCATAAAATCACTGGATTTCAAAATCTACATAGTATTCTTCCGTATCAAAATTTCCCGTACCGCGAAAATCCATAATTTCTTTTATCAGGCGATACTTCCCGGCAGGCAAGGTTCCATGTAACCAGTTCCAATCTATCTCACAGGATACGGTTCCCTCCATAGGAATAAAATATGCCTCCTGTGTCCATGCGTAATTATCTATGATAGGAGGCACCATTTTCCATGCATCATCCTGCCAGACCATAAGCTTATATTCGGAGCCATACAGCAATTCCCCTGTAGGATATCCGCCTGACTGCTGTATCGTCAGCTCCAGTCCATCACCAGTCACATTCGCTGCGGACAAGGTAATTCCCCAGTCCTTTTTCGGATTCTCCTCAGCTAATCCTAAGGGAAAGAAAATCCCTTCCTTTCCATAGTCATCATACCATCCCTGAGCATCCTCGTACATATAGCCATTCACCTGTTTCCAGCCATAGCCCTCCGCAATATTCTGACTGACCGCAGCCATCAGGGAACCTTTCAGACCCGACTGATTCCCTTCCTCAAATCGGTCCCTGCAATAGGCAAGTGTATGCATCCCATAGTATGTCAGCTCACGATATTCAACGTAGTGTGCACTTATATAGTCCTGCACGCTGCTCGATGATTTCGGAGAAGAAAGAATCTCCTCCATCAGATTTTCCATCACTGCATCTATATCCGTTTCGGCAAACTTTACTGCCTGATTGTAGCAGTTCTGCTTCTGGGCAAGAATATATTTCTGGGTATCCATGGCTTCCTCTTCCATATCATCCGGAAATTTCTCACGGATAGAGGATTCATAATAGCTGCCATCCTCCGGACGCCAGTATTCTTCTAAAATGTATTCATCCCCCTGCACCTTGAACGTAATCGCTACCGGCATATGACTTCCACCGCCATCAATGATTTGTCCATCAGTCTCTCCAAATACATAATCCTGTTCTAAAACCATGGCATAGACAATAAGATAATCACCTCCACCTGTACCATCTGCCTTAGGCACTGCACAAAGCGTCTCCGTTCCCAGAATCACATGACTTTCACAAGGGAATCGCACGCCCTCTACCATTTTCTCAGCATCAGTATCCATGATTGCGTCATGAATGGCTGCTTCCAGAGGGTCAGCAGACAATGGAATCTCTGTCACTTCTTCTACAGGCGTCTCTGCAAAGTCCAGCCTACCGTCCTCTTCCACTGTAATCACTGGAAGATTCTCATATACATAGTCCATCTTGCTCTCTGGATACCACTTCATCTCAAAGAAAGTACTCTCTCCGGGCTCTATCATCGTACCAGTCACATAATCTATCCGTTCTAATCGAAACATCCACCGCACCTGAGAATCATCGGCCTCCGAATCCTTCCCTCTCTCTTCATCATAGTACCAGCACACCAGATACACCTCTCCGTTTTTCTGCTGGAGAAGATAATAACTCATCTCTCCTTCACCAAGAAGTATCTGCCATGCCTTCTCATTATTCTTACGATAGTCCTTTGCTGAAAAGTCCATGGGCCACCCGGGCAGGCCATTCCAGTCCCGGAAATATTCATCAAAATTATCCTCGGTCAGTCCTATCTCCTGCATACCGCCCAGCTGTATCCAGTCCTCGCCGGAATCAGGCAGTCCGATTCCATTCTGGCACTGCATCACATAGTCCGCAGTAAAGCAATATCTGGCAAAATCCGCTACATACATGATACTGGAAATCATTTCCCTTCCATAGGTGTATTCTGTGGACTCCACACAATAGGTGTGGCCAAAAGGCTCCGATGTATGCAATAGCTTCTCCTTAGGATTCGTCAGAAAGCATACTGCCACCGCCACACAAGAAACTACCGCAACTATCATAATCCAAAAGGCCGGGCGTTTATAATTCAACACCGTCTTCACACGCTCTTTCACTCCCACTTCCCCGAAAGCCAGTGGACATGCCACAATCATTCTTCGTGGAACGCTGCATTCCAGCAGTGCATCAGAGTAAGACTTCTTGTCCATCTCTCCCAACTCCCGAATGACCTTCTCATCGCAGGCAAGCTCAATATCCCTGCAAAGCAGTACATAAGCTACCCATATCAGAGGATTGAACCAATACATAGTAAGAAGCCCATATCCCAGCGGCTTCCATAAATGGTCACGTCTCTTCAAATGTGCCCTTTCGTGGGAAATCACATAAGGAACCTGACTCTTATCCAGTGTTGAAGGCAGATAAATCCTTGGCCACATAATTCCCAGAATAAAAGGCGAATCAATATAATCACAGATGTATATATTATCTGCTACGCACATAGACACTGCTACCTTCCTACGAAGGCGGATGTAACTTACCAAAGCAGAAAAAAGCAATAAGACAATTCCCAGAATCCATAGAACAGATGCGGCAAAGGTAATCACCTGCATCGGATTCACACTGTCTCCCACATTCGGAGCCATACTCTCCGAAAGCACCGGATTCACTACACTATTTAAGAACGCCACACCACTGCGTATGGCAGGTTCCTCAGCATACAAAATCTCCTCAGGAATAGTCTCCGCACTGGGAATCAGACTCAGCGCACTTTCCAATGTAACCGGACAGAGTAAACGTACCGCTACGATTCCCCATAACACACAGCGAATCCATTTCGGTGCTTTCTTTAACACGAGTCTCACAAGAAGTACAGCAAGAATCAGCCAGCTTGCTGAAATACTCATATTGAGCAGTTTTAAAAAAACAGCTTCCATTCCTAGCCCTCCTCGTAAGAATCAATCATGTGACGAATTTCCTCAATCTCTTCTCTAGTCAATGCCTTCCGTGTGGCAAAAGCACTGATAAAGGCTGGCAGGGACCCCTGAAAGGTCTCCTCCACAAATTTCTCACTCTGCATGGCGTGGAACTCTGCCTTGGATATCACAGAGCTGACAATCCCGTCCACATTCTGAAACAATCCTCTCTCGCACAGCTTTCTCAGCACGGTATATGTAGTCGGTCTTTTCCAATTCAGCTCCCTCTCACAGATTTTAGAGAGCTCTCTGGAGCCAATGGGCTCATTCGCCCAGACGATGTCTGCAAAATGGGATTCTACAACCCCTAATTTAATATCTTCCATACCCCATCTCCTTTCTGTTTATTTCCAATAAACTGCCTTTAGTTTATCGCAGATAAACAGATTTGTCAATAGCTTTCCCTAACTTCACTACTTATCCTCCATTCCACTGAGCTTAAGCTGTGCATCTTTGAAAAAATGATTATACACAGCCACCACTCTTCCTACACCGATTACTGCTACAATCGTTCCCAAACCAATCCCTACAATCTCTCCTGCAAAAATCAAGCTAACCACAATCGTAATCACCACACAGGTGGCATCCAATACATTTTTCACAGTACTCACCTTTTTTCTACTGCAATCTGCAAGTGCCTGTACAATTCCATCTCCCGGATTCAGTATCAGACGGACGTTTATTGTCAGACCAATGCCTGCACCTGTACAGACAATCGCCAAAATTAGTGCCAAGAAACGTGGCACCAGACTTCCTGTCATATCAGGAAGCACTACTGCGAAAACATTTAAAAATCTGGTAAAAACCATGCTCAATGGTATCTGCAAAATATCTATAATAATCTCACGATACCTTTTCGTACAGACATGACACCCCACCTGCACAAGCACAAACACTCCATACCATAGAAATGTCATATTCCCAAAGTTGGCTTCACATATATATGCCACGCTGTAAGAAACGGAAATTAACGGCGATACCCCCAGATTTGTCTTTGTATTCAACGAAATGCCGAAAGCCAGAATAAGTAGCCCCAGACAATAAAATAATACTCTCCAAATTTTACTTTTATCCATCGTTTTCTTGCAATCCTTCTTCTTTCATGATAAATATAATTTATATGCCTATAATAACACAAAACCTTATGTTGTAGGAGGAAATATCCATGAGAATACTCTTTTATGATGCCAAAAATTATGACAAGGATTCTTTCGAAAGTACTCTCCCCGCTTTCCCCGGAATCGAGATTGAATACATCAAATCCGACTTAGATCCACGCACCGCTGCACTGGCAGAGGGCTTCGATGCAGTCTGTGCATTTGTAAGCTCTGATATCAGTGCTCATACCCTGACCATTCTTCATCAGCACAAGGTAGGCGCAGTATTAATGCGCTGCGCCGGTTTTAACAATGTTGACTTGGATAAAGCAAAGGAACTGAATATCCGCGTAATGTGCGTACCAGGTTATTCACCAGAGGCTGTTGCGGAGCATGCCATGGCTCTGGCTCTTGCATGCAACCGCAGACTTTACAAGGCCTATAACAAGGTACGTGAAAACGACTTCAGTCTCAGCGGATTAATGGGCTTTAACTTTTACCAGAAGGTTGCCGGAATCATCGGTACTGGCAAAATCGGTGCCGCTATGTGCCGCATCTGTCATGGTTTTGGCATGAAAGTAATTGCCTATGATGTCTATGAGAATCCCGCTTTAAAGGACATTGTAACCTACAAATCTCTGGATGAGGTTTTAGCGGAAAGTGACTTAATCTCCCTTCACTGCCCTTTATTGGAGAGTACCCGCCATATGATTAATATTGATGCCATCCGCAAAATGAAGGATGGTGCCATCTTAGTAAATACCTCTCGCGGTGCACTAGTAAAAACCGATGATTTAATTGAAGGTATCCGCATGAAAAAATTTGCCGGTGTGGGTCTGGATGTGTATGAAGAAGAAACCAACAATGTCTTTGAGGATCGCTCCGAAGAAATTCTGGAAAGCTCCATCACCGCACGTCTGCTTTCCTTCCCCAATGTGATGATTACCTCCCATCAGGGATTCTTCACCAGAGAAGCATTGGAGGCAATTGCAAATACAACCTTGCAGAATGCACTGGACTTTGAAGCCGGAAACCAGAGCAACAATGATGTAAAATAATTTTCCCAGACAGAAACAAGCCCACGAATTTTATTCGGAGGCTTGTCCATTGTTTGAGTCACAATAACAATATTACACTACGCTTTATTATAAGCCATATTCTTCTATAATTGCCTTGAATTCGTCAGATTGTGCAAACTCATTCAATGCCTGCTCTCGGCTTGGAAGAACCCTTGTGCTGCAGTTTCTGGGGTATCCACCTTATTTGCAATTCTGATAACCCATTTATCATTTTGCTCGAAGCTCGAACAGACATGGACTAATCACAGAACGCAAGTCAGTCAC
>F42_Fallow_Deer__coassemble_410_pt1 | contig 16367 bp, 20 predicted proteins | sample F42_Fallow_Deer__metabat2_low_PE_003 | metagenome-assembled genome bin F42_Fallow_Deer
TGTCAATGTATGAGCCAACCCATCTGTCACAAATATACTGCTCATTCCCATGCAAACCCAGCATTCCTGCCTGTGCAACAGGGTTTGTAAAATCGCTATTGTCCAGCAGATTCCGTTGGGCGGCTTTTCGGACAGAAGCGTCTACATATCCCTTCCGTGCCGCTTGCGTGCCCTCCGTGGGGTCATTCAGCCCTGAAATGTACTGGCCGTTCATATTGATTGCGCCTTCCATGCTCCCGCCAGAGACCGCCAGAGCACCCACATCGGCGGCTTTCAGGTTTACGTTGCCGGTTCCATCCGGGCTTACATCATTAACGCTGGAGACAGAGCCGGATCCGTCAATGCCCATCCGGGCCACGGAGTAGGATACAATCGGGGATCCGGTGTTAAATTTCAGCTCCGTCTTAGTCCACAGGAATTTTCCTTGCGCAACAACAGGTATATCTGTTACCCACGCCCCGGAAGGGATGATGGTTCCAGAATCGCTAACCTGATAGGTGACAGATTTGGTCACCAGCGTGGCAGCGTCTCCTGTGTTTCCCTTTTCGCCCTTAATCTGGAACCACTTGTATTGCATCCAGTCCGTTGGGGCAGTGGAAGCTTTGCCGGAATAAATACCAATCCAGTCATCAGGGATATCGCCCATGGAGTGCGAGGATTCCGTAGGCTCCTGAGATGCGTATTTAATCCAAATGTAGGCGTTGTCGCCCTTGTCGCCTTTTTCACCGTTTTTTACGGTGAAGGTGCTGGTGGTGCCGTTGTTGTAGCTGATGGTGTAGGTGTCCACCAGACCGCTGGTGGATGTTTTGGAAATGCCGGTGATACCTCTGCCGTTTGTGACAACAAAGTCAAATGTCGTGGTGTCGGCAAGTGTGATGCGGTATGTATCAACCAATCCGCTTGTGCTTAGTTTAGAAATGCTCTGGATTCCACCATGACCGTCCGCAAAAGACACGAGCCAATTTTCCAGGATTTGTCCGGTTAGTTTTTTTGCAGTACCACTCTGTTCCAGCACAAATAAGTCGGTTGGGGTTACGCTTGTAGCTGCTACAAGTTCGCCTATGCTTTGGTCAGGCATCTGTTTCCTCCTTTTCCACGTTCATTTCTCGAAGTTTGCTTGCAACATTTTTAACAACGTTGGCGCAACCAACGAATTTGTCTTGATTGTCAATGCCACTAACAGAAATAGAATCCATTGTGGAATAGACCGCTTCAAGTAAAGAAATTAAGTTTTCCATTTTTACTCCTTTCCCAAAACCACTCGAACCGCGTCCACTTCCGGCACGATGGCAACCACCTGCGTATGGTGGGCAAGATACTGCGTTTCACCGTACCACAGCTGTACCGTCTCAGCTGGGTTGCCAAAAACGGTAGCAATCTCCACAAGGGACGCGCTCAATATACGAATATTTACCTGCCCCGCAGGCGGGAACGGATTGAAATAATCACAGTTGAATTCTTTTCCTGTTGCTGTTTTTAGTTTGTCCATACTTACCTCCTAACTCCAAGAGATATATTTGATCCATATAGGAGATCCGCTTGCAGCCATGATCTCCATCTGAGCCAACCTACAAGTTCTATTATCAAACGTAAAATTTTTACTTTTAACATTTAGACTAGAACAATTCATATTGCTAGCTGTGTTCCACCCACCGAACACTCCACTTGCATAATCCGCATATCCCAAAGAGGTATTGATTCCGCCACTGGTGTATGACGTGGAAATCGTGCCGTATCCGATCTGTGATCCGTACACGCTGTGACTTGCAAGTCCGGAGCCGCTGAGATATCCAGCGCTTCCACCATACTGGATGTTTCCGGCATATACATTCCCTGAAAACGTGCCACTAGCGGCTGTAAGGTTTCCGGCAGAGTCAACTTTGAAATTTCTTCCCAACTGGATGCCATTGGGTCCGATGTAGATGCCGGTGGAGTTGGTTCCTCCCCATGTCTGGTTGTTGTAGGTAAGAGAATTGGAAGTAATTTGGAAACCGCCGATTTCGCCGCTAGTCGCTCGAATAACGCCTTTAACTTCCAGACCGTTTTTGTCTGCCTTTAGGACGGTGTTTGAACCTGAGAAAATACGCCAAGATGCCGTTTCCAGTGCCCAACCAAATGTTGAAGACTTTCCGTCGTTTTTGTTGACTTTTGCTGTAATCTGGCTTGACTGAACTTCCAAAGTTGAACGAATGGTTTTTGTATCGGATTTTCTTTCCTCAACTTCTGCGCTAATCTTTCCATCTTGAATTTTAAGTTGAGATTGGAAATCAAGGAACTTTCTTGTTACTTTTCTTTCTGTTTTCGGAATGTAAGTATGTTCCTCATAAAGTTCTTCATCAGCTGGGGCTGAAACGGTTGCCGGAAGGTTGGAATTGAATTTCGTTTCCAGAGAATAAACGCCACTGTAAACACCGTTCGCACTGATACCATCACCGATTTCAACAGATGGGTCAACTAGCGCATTTTCTGCCGTCATCGGCTGATATTGAAAACCTTTTATAGACTGCAAAATGTTATTTGCAATCTCCTGAGTGCCCCATGGACAATTTAAAGTAAGTGTCCTGCCCGTGTCTGTGCCAGCAGAATACTCGATTTCATCAGAAACAATGATAATAACCTTTGAAAAACCGTCAAACTGTGCGGCCTTGTCAAAAGATACCATGTTTCTTAAAACATTTACTGAACTAGACAAGTATTCTGTCACCTCCAAACGTAATGGCAAAACCAACGTTGTCAATTAGATAAGAAGTTTCTTTCGGGATTCCAAACATTGTAACCAGAAGAAGTTCTCCCGTATCGGACATAATAAAAGAGCCTGCATACATGGCGGCGATGTTTTCCAGAACTTCACGCATTGAATATTCTGCGGGATAATTTATCTTATACCCCTTATTCATAACTTGAAATGTTCTACTGTCAACGGATGTTCCTATTTCGCTTGCAATATCCCGAACAACATCAATATCCGTCCTAGGCCATTCATTTGTTGAACTCGGAAAGTCGTCTTCTGTCAAAATGATATGATCATATCCGTTTATAACCATCCGTTCATTTTCATCGCCTGAGTATTCTCGATGGTCAATGAAGAAAACGCCCTTTTGAATCCACTCGGAGTGTTCTTTTCCGTTTGTAAGTCTGACATACGGTGCAAGTCTGGCTCTACGCGGAATGTCACCTTTCGGTTTCATCATGTCAACTGTAATCTGGCCGGCAATACAATTTCCAACAGTCGGATTAGAACCAGAGAAAATTGTTTTCTGGGTGGACATACTGATAATGGAACTTTCAGAGAATCCACTATCTGCTCCAGAGGAAGCAACCAGAATTGCAGTTCCGCCAAATGTAATCGTTTCCGATCTTTCGTTAACAAGAACACCAGATTCGCCAATTACAAGCGTGTATTCTTTCCAATGTCCCGGGTCTGCAAGCAATTTTTTATATAGGGATGATGTTTCTTGCATTTATTCACCCCTATTCAATCATAGTTGCACGCAAGGAGATTTCGCCACCCTTGTAATACCGTTTACCATTGACGGAACGCAATCCAAAAGCAGCACTCAGATTGGAATAAAGTTTCATATCTTTATATAGTTTCTCTGCATTGTCTGCCTGCGGATTTGTATAGTTGACGGACAAACTAGAATCAGCCAAAACCGCATAATCCTCATTTGCTGTATCATCGTCAAACGGGAACAGGCTGAAATAGATCACATCACGCCTATACGGCTTTCCGTAATGTTCGGTTCCGTCCATTGTGGTAAGCATATCCGGATAAGTGACTTCCTGTTCCACCCTATAAGTGGAAAGACGGGAGGAAAAATCCCGTCCATTGATTTCCAATGTAACGTCCATTAAGTTCCTCCCGCCCTCGCTTTCCGTCTGTTATAGTTGTACGCAGTTTCTCCGATTACTTTCCCGTCCAACACGGACTGAACCACAATTTTTATCGGTCTTTCATCGTATCCACTATTGCTACGGTTATTATAACCCCTAGCTTCGTCCGCTGTCAAGACTCTTTCACCTTTGTGGAGTTCTGCAATGTAGCCATCAAAAGGAACATAAGACAAACCGCCAGCATGAGAGCCGTTAACTCCAGAACTTGTAGCATCAGCATTAACATTAACGTCAACGTTCCTACCACCGAACAGAGAATCCCAAATTCCATTGAACCAACTTACAAGGCCGTCCCATGCAGCAGAAATACCAGACATAATGCTATCAACTACTTGATGTCCAATATCAACAAAAGAAGAAATCCCATTACTAATCCAATCAATCATGCTTTGGAATGCATTCGGAATTGTTTCTGTGAAGAAATTTGCAACAGCAGTAAAAACGGAATCCGCAGTTTCTTTTATTGTTTCCCACGCAGAAATAACAGCATTTCTAAAATCTTCGTTTGTATTCCAGAGTGTAATAACTGCCGCAACAAGTCCGGCGATCAATGTTGCAATCAGCACAAACGGGTTTGCATTCATAACTGCGTTCAATAAAGCCTGTGCTATTGTTTGGCCTTCAGTGGCTTTTCTTAGCGTGTCTATAACACCAGATATAGCGCTTGCAGTTTTATATGCAACCATCGCCGCAGTTACAGCAACAATTGCCGTTTCAAGATTTTCAAAAACCCAAGAAAGTCCAGGAATTTGTTCTGCCAGAGCATTACCCAATTCGTCTATAATTCCAAATGCTGCATTCGCTAATGCCGGGGCATTTTCGATTATGGCATCAACAATATATTGCACTAAATCAAAACCTGTTGCAACAAGTTCATTCATATTTTCGGAAATTCCGCTTGCGAGTGAAACAATAAGATCGAAACCGAGTTGGACGATTTGGGGCAACTGATCCAAAACACCGCCGACAAGTTCGCCCACAATAGCCAATGCAGAATCAATAAGCATCGGTGCGTTATCTATAATTGCATCCACAACGGTATTTAACAAATCAGGCAATACTTTAATAACAGCATTTACCATACCCGTTGCTGCAGAAATAACAGACGGCACAACTCTGTCAACCAATCCCGGCAAAATCTCAATGATTTTCGGTGCTGCTCCTTCAATCAGTTTTGCGATACCGCCAATTGATTTTTCGATTGCTGGCAACAAATTGTCAAGCACACCTTTTACTCGTTTTCCGCTTTTGTCTGTATACCCAACCACGGAATCTGTCAAGTTGCCAATCAATTTGTCCAGATCGGAACTATCATCCGCAAAACCTGTAACAAGGTTTGTCCACGCAGCCTTCATAGACGAAAGGCTACCAGTGATTGTTTCAGAAGCCTCTCTCTGCGCATAGCCGGACATACCAACCATATCAATATAGTCAACCAATGCAGATTGCATATCCGCGAGGTTTCCCATTTGGTAATTGGTAGCTTCGCCATTTGCCTTGTTCCACGCATTTACTTTGTCGATAACTTCCTGGAATCCCTCTTTGGTTGGGGTGATGCCGATTTGCAAGTTATCCAGCATAGTAAAGTTGCTTTTCATAATGCCGTTGAATGCGTTTTGCACATTTTCGGCAGTATTGCCAGTTGCCGCTATGATGTCAGCTTCTGCTTGCACGATGTTGTGCGCTAATTCTGCCGCCGCCTGTTCGTTTCCACCCAAAGCAGTTTTTAGACCAGTAGCAAAACCATTTACCTGTTGCAGATATTCGTTCTGTGACATTTGGACGGTTTTATAAGCGTCCTGTGCGTTTTTTGCAACAGTTCCATAAGCATTGCCAAACATCAACTGTGCGCCACCAACCAACTGCTCATATTCAGCATAGTTGTTAACAGCCGCCGTTGTCAATGCAGTAATACCGGCCGCCGCCGCACCAACAGCCGCCGTGCCAATCTTTGCCGCTGTTGCAAGTCCTTTTCCCAAACTGGAAGAAAGTTTGGACAGCTTCCCGCTTGCCTGATCGTCAACGCCAATTTTTACGAATAATTCAAATAAATTCAATCTATCACCTACTTTTGAATTTATTTCAGTTTGTTTCAAAACCCAGCCTTGCAAATTCGGCTTGCATTTCGTCGATGATCTGCTTTTCCGTCTTTTCCTCGGCTGGCTTTTTATTCAAAATGTCATAGAAACTACAACCCATACAATTAGCATCCATTTCGCCACGGCTCAATATTCCTACTGCTTTGGCTGTGTTTTCCGTTGTTATGCGTAAGCAATCAGTAACATAAATGCGGTACGCCAAATCACGCTGTTGTGATTGATAGCGTGCTATAGCATACCGCATAAATGCATTGATTGTTTTTAACCCTCGGTATTCTCCGAGGCAGAGCCAGAGGATGTCGCATCCCCCGTCTGACCCTGCGAGGTAAAAAGCTCAATCAATCGGCTATCCGATACAAGGGTCATAAGGTTTTTGGTAACTTCCACACCGTCGCAATGGTAGGTTTCTGCATCCTGTTCGGACAGGATAGCAAAAATGTCCATCATCGCCTTGGGGGAATTGGCAAGGAAGCCGGAGAACATCTTAAAACCGTTCTTTTCGTTCTTAAACTTGCCGTTTTCGGGGTTGGTCACAATGGTCATAATCGGCTCAAGCAACTGCGCCACAACCACAATAGCCTTTTCATCCTTAAAATCAGATAGCTTCTTCATTAACTTTTTACCTCCATTTGTTTGTCAATTATTCATCCGCTGCCGTGGTGGAATAGAAAGTGATAGGAACTTCGTTGGGATTTTCGATGCTCTTAAATGCAGTAAGAGTAATAGCGTGATTGCCCTTTGCATTTTTGGAGAAGGTCATAGCCAGACCGCCGGTGGAGAAAGTGTTTTTCAGCTTTGCACCGACCAGACCACCGCCCTTCTTCTTGCCTACCACGACAACATCCTTGAAGTCCTCGTCACGCAGTTCGTCACGGGTAGTAATTTCGTTGCCGTTGACAGTTGCACAGCCGAGAGCCAAAGCAATAGCCTTGGGGCTTGCAGTAAGGGAAGTGAAGCCGAGAGTAGTTTCGGAACTCTCCACATACTCCAGTTCCTTAAATCTGCCATTGATGCCGTTCACATCATCAGCATAATTTCTAGTGGTCTTTGTATGATTGACGGAAATGTCGCCGGTGGTAACACAGATAATGTTTTCCACAGACGGAGCGGCATTGCTTTCAAAATCGTAATCGGACAGAATATATGCGGTGTCAATCGCAAATTCGTCAAAATCTTCTTTGGTAACAAGTTCCCACAAAGATTCAGCCATTTTGTCAACTCCTTTTTAGTTCGCCGTCATATATTCGACGGTCACATTGATGTATTTTCTTCTGATTAAATCGTCGCTTTCATCGCCCATATTTTGGGCAAATGGTGTACCTCGTTTCAGCCAAATAAAACCGCCGTCACAGTCAAGCAAACATCCGCCGCCACCGATAAAACGGGCGATTTCTTCCGTCTTTGCATTGATAGCCGCCCAGCCAGTTGTACGATACCAAATACTTGCAGTTGCGGCGACTTCTCTATCAAAGCTGTCCGTTACAAGTTGGTATGTAATATACGGCATTTTCGGCTCTATGGGATTTCCATCTTCATCTGCATCTTTTACATAGTTTTCCTCAAATGCCTTTAATCCAAAACCATTCCAAAACGCATGAATAGCCGCCGCCTTTGTCATGCAGGAACCCACTCCTCTGCTGTTACTTGCGCAAACTGAAAAGATGCAGACGCAGGAGTTACAACATCGTCACCGTCAGAGGTTACACGGAAAATCTTACCGTCACGCAACCGCTTGAATACCATATGATATTCCAATTTCACATTCAGCGGAAATGTCACCGTGTAAAGGCTTGTAACGCCTTGCTTTTCTGCAATCTTTGCTTGCATAGAACTGTCAAAATTTACAGCAGCTTGAAAGTGGACACCATCCAACCATGAAACATCAAAGCCACCTTCACCGTCTGGAGTCAATTTCCGTTCAAGCATAGCCATTTCTTCATAGGCTTGATTTAACAAACTCATAATTTCCTCCACTTATTCAGACGGCTTGCAAATGCTTTCTGCCAACCAATAGGCGCACCGTTTGCATCGGTTGCTTTGGTGTAGCTGTAACCGCCAAAACTTTCAGATGTGTACGGACTTGCCTTGCCGGCATCGCTATTGTTGTATGCTTCAATTTCAGCGGAAAGGGCGATAAGCGTAGGAGGCACCGCCATCGCCCAAACCGCCCCCTCGAATACCTCATCCGTCAAAGATGTGGCAGGGTATTGGTAAACTCCGTCATTAAAGACAGAGCCAACGATACGGAAGTATTGACCCTCCTGCAAAAAGTCAAGCGGCGCAATGCTTCCACCGCTGATTGTAAATGTGCCAAAGTGTCTACCATTCGTCACTTCAAAATAATTACGCAATTCTGCGCACAATTCGGTTAGCATCCCGTCGCCTCCTTCGTCATTCTTCGTCTTTCTTTTTCCGTGTCCGTTTAGGCTTTTCTGCGATTTCTTCAATCAGCGGAACGCCCAAGCGGTTCTTATCGCTTGCCAGTTCTGCAATCCGTTCAGCAGCAACCTCAACGCCATTGTGGGGGAATGTGTCCCCCACGGAATAGGCGTGATTGTTGTCTTTCAGGTCGTAAAACTTATGTACAACTCTGTACATTAAGCACCACCGATAGTACCCTTGACAACACCAGCGGCATACTCGACCAGAAACTGGATGCCGGACATAACCAGGGACTCGATCTGCGCACGCTCCTCGTTCTGATAGCCAGACTTGATACCGATGAAGCCGGTCTCGTCAGCAGTCAGGGAGAAAGCGGCGGCAATATCGCCGTTCATAGTCAGGTAGTATGCGATAAAGTTTTCCTTTGCGGTAGCCACAAAAGTACCCTTGGTGATACGGGAGGAAATGATCACAGTACCAAGACCGAGGAAGTCCTCGACATACTTCATACCAAAAGCATCCTGAGTGGAAATTTCAGCAGTGCCCAGGTAAGAGGCAATATCCATGGGGTTCACAAAGTAAACCGCCTCAATGGTATCATCCTCAAACTTGACCTGCAGCTGGCCCCAAGCATCAGCAAGAGCGGCCTGCAGGTCTGCGCCGGATGCAGTTTCAGAACCGGTCAGTTCACCGTTCAGGAAGCCAAACAGGTCAGTACGGATGCCCTTCTGAACATCCTTCAGCAGTGCGCTGTCGGTGTCTCTGACTGCGGCATCATAGCCGGACTTCTTGATGGCCTCGGCAGAGGCGGCCTTACGCCACTTATGCAGAGTGATTTCGCCAACAGGGGTCTTTGTCACTTCATACTGAGACAGAGGGATGATTTCGCCCTCGGGGACTGCGCCGTCCTGCAGAGTGCCGGTGGTGGAATACACATACATAGTAGTGCCTTCCATCATAGCAATCTTACGGGTAACGCCCAGCACTTCCATCAGCTTTGCCAGAGAATTGTGGGTGAACTGGCTGACAAAATCAACCTCACGAACACGCTTCATCTGTTCCTGAGTAATCAGGTTAGTTTCGGCAGTAGTGTTAACAGTTGCCATTATTCAATCTCCTTTAATCGAATTTCAACCCGAATGCTTCGGGGTTCTTGGCAATCTCAGCCTGACGGACGGCAGGATCACGAATTGCCATAATTTCTTCTTTGGTTTTGCCCGTCTTTCCACCATTGTTTGCCGGAGGGTTAGCGGTATTCGCTCCCTTCGTGGTTGTGGTTGCGACTAAGCCGGAGAAATCGCCCTTGACAAGTGCATCCAGAGCGGAATTGTCCTTGATTTTGTCGCCGTCAAGTTCGATGCCATCAATTTCGGATCGACTGCCACGCATAGCAATCTCAAGGTTCTTGCCAGTGATACCCTTGCTTTCGTAAAAGGCACGGACAGCCTTTTCCTTTTTCGCCTTGGTTTCCTTGGCTTCAATATCGCCCTTGTACTTGTCAAATTCGCCCTTCAGCTTGTCGTGCTTTTCTTTCCAATCATCATTGGAGTTAGCTTTCATATCGTCCAATTCTTTCTGAACGGTAGGCAGCTTTTCCGCATCCGCTTTATACTTTGCGATATCTTCACGCAGAGCATTTACGGAGGTTACATGGCCGTCAATAATCTTATCGACAGCCTCACTCATGTTCTCGCTCGTTACACCTGCTGCAGACAGGATTTCGCGAACCTGTGCTTTAGTCAATGCCATAACAATTTCCTTTCTTTCGGTGGCGTTCTGTGCCATTTAATTGTATGTATATGCGGTTGTTTATACATGAATATTATACAACAATTTTTCGGTTTGTCAATGCCCCTCGGTTTAGGCGTTTTTCATACTATCTTCCATCAGTTTCTTGTATTCATCGGAGTGGTTTGCGGCTGCATCTTGCAGAAAATGAACACCACCGGCTTTTCTATGGCTTCCCGTCTCAATTCCGGCAGCGTATTCAACCCCGGTTCCGATATAAACGGCTTTTTCTTTATCATTCGGTGCGGTTCCGCTATATGTGCCGCCTTCTTCTCCGTGATCGCCACTATAAGAAGAAATGTTTGCAGATTCACCGCTGACGGCAAATGTAATGCTATTACGCAAACGACCAGTATCAACCGCTTTCGCTTGGGTGATTTTCTTTTTTGCGTGACCCTCTGCGGTCATACCTATTGCGGTCAATCCTCGAATCTTCGCCTTTTCCAAAGCGGAAAGAACCTCATCCGTGTTGTCTTTGTATGTGTAACTCATTTCTTCACCTTTTCGGGTTCGCTTTCCTTTGTGTAAAGCACATATTCACCACCAGTAAAATGCGGACAATGCTTTTCTCTGTTTTTGATCGCAAAGGGTGGTGTGCCATACACGGTGCATACATTCCATTTTTTGAAATTCTCACATTCAAGGCAAATTGGAATAAATTGCATTATTTCAAACCTCCAATAATTGCAGAAATGTAATCGGGTAGCCGTTTGTCGCCCAAGTGGTAAGCCGCCCAAGCCTCTGCAAACGCTTCATCGGGTTTTTTCAGCAAGTCGCAAGCACTTTCTTCTGCCCATCTTGCGGAAGCATCTTCCCAACCCTTTGGCAATCCACGAACATCAGCAAAACAATGACCGATTTCGTGGTATGCGGTAGCCTTGCCGTCTGTGTTGAAGCTCCAATATCTTCCAGTTTTGGCAAAATACGCATCGTTTGTGGCTTTCTTTGCCTTTGTGAGTGCATCCAGCGTTTTGAATTTCTGCGTATTCAAGCCAACAATCAAGCCACCATCAAAATCGGTTTTATCATATCCAAGGTACATTGTGCGTAGTGAAAAGTCTCTATAATCATAAGTGACTCCCCACCATTGGTCTGCTTTCCTTCCAAGCGGTCTACCTGTGACAAGGGAAACATCTTTGCCGCTTGCAATGACTTTGGGAACACAATCTTTCGGCAATGTTCGGACAGCATCAATGGCATTGTTGACTTGTTCGAGCGGCATTTTTTCAAACTGTGCGTATTTAACACCCAAGTCATGAGCCGTTCTAATTGCATCTTCTGTGGTTGCAGGCGGTTCTGCTTTCTGAGCCACAGCCTTTTTCACTTGCGCCTTTTTAAAGCCGTTGACTTTTGCCACAAGGGTGCATCGGCAATTATAAACCTCTTCGGGTCTGCCGCTTGGGTCGCCGGGGTACATCAAACCATTGTCAAACTTTTTATCTTGGTCAGCAATCGCCCCATCAAGTGCTGCGTGGGAGTGTCGTGTTCTGCTGTCATTCGTGGCAAGCCATTCCTTTTGCAGAATGATGCCGTCAGCCTCTGCCCGTGCATAACTATCCTGCCGCCCCTTGTTTTCCGCTCCAGTTACGATAGTCCGTGCCGATCTAATCGCCTGTGTGCGGTTCATCTCCTGCACATTCCGCAACCGCTTGGCAATCTTATCCATACTTTCGCCTTGCAAGATACCCTGCAAGGTTTCAGCATTTATTTTCTTCATATTCCACGGAATATCCTTTACCGGGTCAAGTTCCTTGTATGGCAATAGGCTTGTGTCTGTGACCGCCAAATTTCGGACAGTATCAGCATCCACCAAAGTGAAAGAATAGCCGCCTACGCCGTCCACAGAGCCAGCAAGGGCATTGTAGTTAATGGCGTACACTTCTGGCAATTCACCATTGACATAGGCAAGGGCAGTTTGGTTCACATTCAGTAGTTGTTTGGCGCATTGTTCTTTCATTTCGGTGAACCGCTTGCCATACATCACCTTACCCTTGCGCCACTTCTTGTATTCGTCCTCGGTGATTTTTCCTTGCTCCAAAAGTTTCCGCTTGGCTTCGTCCTGTTTGGCAAATTTGGAAAAGTATTCGTCAGCCGTCTTTTGGATTTCCTTTTCCGCTCTGGAATAAATGGCAGACAGCCGCTTTTCCATTTCTTCCAGTTTTTCGTCTGTTAAACGGTGCGCTTTGTCTTCCATAAATTTCTCCTTTTATTCGTGATTCTCTTCAGAATGTTGGCTTACGGTGTAATCGTCCCTGTGCTGTCCGTATACGTTCCGGCCTCCACGGTATGCAACGTGGTATCCAACCAGTAGGATGCAATCGGAAGAAACTGACCCTTTACAAAATCCCTACCACGCAGATGGATGCCGTTTTCATATACATCCACAACGTAGCCCTCACTGCCGCCATAGTAGATTTCAAACGCAGAGTTATCATCATTTACATCTCGTGGTACAGAAAGAGAGGGGATATGCACCGAATGGCAACCGTAGAGTTTATCGTAGTTTGCAGTGTCTCCATCTTCCTGCAAATAAAAGCGCACATGGCTATGCCCGTGGAAAAAGATAACATTTGGATAGTGAGATAGCAGACTCTTAAATACAACACCTTCCGTGGTTGCGCTTGACAGCTTATTACCGTATAGGTTGTGTATATCCCCACAGCCATCATCCAGCAGGATGTGCTGGAACAAAAAACACCGCTTGTTCCTGTTAACTTCAAGCATTTCGTACAGCCATTGCAGAGAACCTTCCTCAAAGAAGTTTCCCTGCGTACCGCTGACCACGCCAAACATGATAAATACATCATTGTCTTTTTCTACAGTGTAGTACAAAGGACTTCCGGTGTATTGCTCATAGTAGGCGTTACTTGTGCTTGCATAGTATTCATGGTTCCCGGCGGCAACATAGATTGGAATGCCATTGGAATATGCGTCAGTAATAGCCTTGTACTGTTGCAATTCATCCTCCGTACCCATATAGCCCAGATCACCGCAGATACAAATAAAGTTCACGCCTGCATCATTGAAAAAGGTCAAAGCTTTTTGGAAATCCTCCGCCGCCGTGTCAAAGACCACATGAATGTCCGCTATTGCGCCAAAGGAATACAGCCGCTTTCCAATAGCAGGAGGGGTCAGGGGGCCAAGGGGAATAAATCCTGCACGGTTACCGTTGCTATCGTAAATACCAATTCTTCTCACTCCTGAAAGTGCCGTATTTTGTGGTATAAAATCTGTAAATTGCGCCACATTGACACCCCCTCACATTGCTTCTCTGGTAATAGTTACATGTTCTTCTATAGCTTCAATCGTGGCATTACCTTTATTAACTCTTAAGCGGAACGACGTTGTATTATCCAAAAAGGGAATTTCCACAGATTTTCCTAAGTTAGCCGAAATTGCGAACAAATCATCTGTTCTGCCAAGTATTGCGCCAGAAGCATCGTAACACATAACATAGCACGTACCCAAACCAGAAAGACTAGCATCGAAGTTAAGTACATACTTATAATTAGTTGTATTCACGTTTAAGCTTTCTGTGCAGGCATACCCATCGTAAGCAGAAACTGAGCCGTCTGAGGAGCTGACAGTATATCCATCAATCCAAGTAAGAGCAATTGCTGTTGCTCCTATCTCAACGGTACCAATTTCTGTCACATTCCCGTCCCCATCCTCATATTTGAGCGTGTAGGTTCCATCTGCCAGTTCACCGGTCAAGATGATGTTGTTTTCTTCATCCACAGAGCCAAAGACGGGAGTACCAAGGGCGGCAATGACCTGCTGTACAATAGCTTCCTGGTCCGCTTCCGTCCAGTAGTCAGTTCCCTTGACCGGAGTATAACCTGCCAATCCAGTGTCGCCTTTATCGCCCTTGGCTCCCGGCTCGCCCTGAATACCTTGTTCACCTTGATCGCCCTTATCACCCTTGTCACCTTTTTCACCAGGTTCACCCTTTTCACCTGGTTCGCCATCGAAATAGTCAATGCCTTTTACGGGAGTATAACCTGCCAATCCAGTATCACCTTTATCGCCCTTTTCGCCCTGAATACCCTGTTCACCTTGGATTCCCTGAATACCCTGTTCACCCTTTTCGCCTCGTTCGCCCTGAACACCTTGGGTGCCCTGTTCACCACGGTCACCTTTCTCGCCCTTTTCACCTTGGATGCCTTGTGCACCAGTATCACCTTTATCGCCCTTCTCGCCCTTGAGATCAGCGGAAGATGTACCAGATGCAGAAGTGACCCTAAGAATAGTGCCGTCCCATTCATGGGTTACGGATGTACCATCCTCGCCGTCGAAGTAGTCCACGCCCTTAACAGGTGTGTAACCATCCTTACCATCAACGCCGTCCTTACCGTCCGCACCGTCAAATTCGCCACTTGCCTTTGCTTGTTCAAGGGCTTGGTTTGTTGCTTCCTGTAAATCATCCTGCGAGATTGCTCCAACGTCTTCAGATGTCAGATTGACTTCACCCGTCTTACCGTTTACGGACTGAACAGGTACTTTAACTGGATTCTGTTCAAGGTAATTTTCAATAGCGTTTTTGACCGCATCCGGGCCTTGTGCTTCTTCAATCTTGTCAAGCCGTTCAATCAGTTCTCCAAGAGTGGTCTGTTCAGGAGGTGTAAAAACGTAATCAGCTGGCTTGTTTCTCTTGTTCACCTTAAAACCCTTGCTGATTTTCGTGTAACCATTTTCAGGAGTGCCAACAAATGCCCACGCCGTCAGTTCCTTATCTGTCTGCAAAAGAATGTCGGGGATGGTTGCAACGCCATCCACAACATCCACATCAATAGACCTGCCAAAAACTTTATTGCTAAAGTGAACCTGCGAACAATCAGCGTCAACGGTCAGCTTTCTGCCCGTGTCCCATTGCCATAATTCACTTCGTCCGTCATTCAGTGTCAGCATCGTCCGTCACCACCCCTTCCCGTCGGCTTTTCAATTCTTCCAGTTCCGCTTCCTGCTGTTTGTATCGGTCAGCCGCTTCGGCGTCTTTGCTCTTTAATACTTCGTCTACCTTGTCAGCATCGCCCAGAAGCGTCAAAATCTTTGCGGTGACATATTCGTCATCCAAATACTCAGCACACTGCAGAACCATTTCCAACAGTTCGGATTGATTGGACATCTGCGAACGAGTATAGGTCGGCTCGTCCTCAATGCCAGCCAGTGTGAGAATGCCATTGATAAACTCCGTCACGCAATGCTCAAACTGGTCGGTCTTTTGGTTGATAGGCTCGTAAGCCGCTGTAATCTCCGTAGCCGTCTTATTTCCTGCGGAAAGGTCTTGCACACGCAACGCCATAAAATCCTTGTACAGTTGATCTGTGAGCCTGTCAAGTGCCTCTGCGGTTGCTTCAAACTCCACGGACACATTATGCGCCTCAACAGATGCGCCGTCATCACCGTCAGCGTGTGCGGTGTGGGTCAGTTTCAACTGCTCGATGAACTTTGCGTCGTCCACCTCATTCATACCACCGCAATTTTTCAAAATCCAGTAGATGAACTCGCCGTCAGAAACATTGTTAATCAAGCCGGAAACCATCAAGTCATAAGCATCAATCGTGCCTTGATTGCCCACAAGGTCGCTCTGTCTGTTTACATTCCACAGCGGCACGATGGGGAATCCAGGGTAGTTCTCACCGTCAAGGATGGTTTCTCCCTCAACCTCGGACTTTCGGATAATCTGCTTGTATGCCCTCTTGTCGTGGAGAATGGTCACATCTTCGTCCTTGCGCTTGATGTAGTCGGTGTAACCGTCCATTTCGTACAGAGTGGCACGGATGGGCTTCTGATCGTCAATCTGCCAAAAGCGGATGCCGGCCTTCAATCCGCCGTCATCTTCATCATACAGTGGCACGAACTCTGTCAGCTTGAACACTTCCAAATGGTCATAGTTCCAAAAACCAAAACCGATACCACCATTCTTTGCAGCAGTGGCGCAGTCCTGCACTCTCTTGTCAAAGTCCTTGCCCAGCTTCTTTTTGTTCGCTTCGTTTTTGAAGGTCACACCATTTCCTAGCAGGTAAGACACCGCCTGCGTGGTGAAGTAGTTGTACCAGTTCGATGCAATCTTGTTGTTTGCGCTCCAAATGTCGGGTACTTTCTGCCCGAACTGATTATTCACGAATTTCTGAAACCGCATAATCGTGGGGTTTTGGTGCTTGTAGTACAATTCCGCATCGGCAGCAATCGCATAATCCTTGC
>F42_Fallow_Deer__coassemble_411_pt1 | contig 16346 bp, 17 predicted proteins | sample F42_Fallow_Deer__metabat2_low_PE_003 | metagenome-assembled genome bin F42_Fallow_Deer
GGATTACACCGTCTTATAAGGTGGAATAAATACCGGGAAGGAATCGTTTCCTTTCAGCTCTTTGCCAGCAGTAATGGTAACCTCTTTATCAGTAATTACATAATTTACTTCGGCATTGGTCATAATCTCGGTATCCTGCATGATGATACTGTTTTTTACAACAGCACCTTTGCCAATCTTAACACCACGGAATAAGATACAGTTCTCAACCTTACCTTCGATGACACAACCGTCAGCAACTAAGGTATTCTTTACATTTGCTCTTCCTAAGTAGCGGGTAGGGTTGTCATCACGAACCTTGGTGTATACTCTGTGTGCACCGAAGAGCTGCTCCATATTGTCGTCTTCTAAGAGACGCATATTTTCGGTATAGTAGCTCATTAGGTCGGTAATACGTGCAGTATAGCCTTCGTATTTGTAACCATGGATAGCAAGCTTTTCCATCTTTGGAGCGAGGATATCACGCTCAAAGTATACATATCCACGAGAGTGGGCTTCTTCCACAAGCTTGATAAGAAGCTCTCTTTCTACGAAGTAGATGTTCATAGAGAGATTCTGAACACCATCCTCTTTCGCATTAGTATGGAGTTCTTTTACTCTGGTGCCTTCTAAATCAAGGGTATAGTACATATCCTTGGTAAGGCTGTTCTGGAAGTTCTTGAAGCTGTAAGGAATGGGTTCTTCCTTGTAAACGATAGTTACGTCAGCACCAGTTTCCTTATGTGCAGCTAAAAGAGCATTGTAATCAAAGTTTGATACGATGTTGGCATCGGAGATGATTACATATTTCTCCTTCTGCGATTTTAAGAAATCAATAATACTTGCTAATGCTTCAATACGTCCATTATATACACTTACACCCTTTTCTGCGTAAGGTGGAATAACATTCAGACCACCATTCTTTCTGGTTAAATCCCATTCACGCCCAGAGCCGATGTGGCGAAGGAGAGAACGATAGTTCTTACGAACGATGACAGATACATTATCAATACCACAGTTCACCATACCGGAAAGGATGAAGTCAATCATACGATAACGGCTTGCAAAAGGGATAGAAGCCATTAAACGCTCGCTACAGAGCTCAGGAATCTGATTATCGTAGCTGTTTGGAAAAATAATGCCTAAAGCATCTAAATTAGTATTTAACATTGCTTCTCACCATCCTTTACATTTTCACTAACCATTGCACCCGGACCGATGAAGGCATGAGCACCAACCGTTACATCAGGACCTACTGTAGCTACACCCTTTTCGGTAGCTGCAGGCATTGCTCCAACGGTAGCACCTTCTCCGATAACAGCATTTTCTGCGATAATACAGTGGGCAACCTTAGCACCTGCTTTGATGGTGCTGTGCCCCATAATAACGGCATCTTCTACAACGGCACCCTTCTCTACGGTGACACCGGAGAAGAGGATGGAGTGCTTAACATTACCATCAATTTTACAACCGTCGGTAATCATAGAATTCTCTACAAAGGCATCTTTGCCAATCTTATGCCCCGGTAAGCCAGCGTTGCGGCTGTAAATCTTCCAAGAGTCGTCGAATAAGTCAATTCCACTATGTTCAGGATCCATAATTTCCATATTTGCTTCCCAGAGAGAGGGGATGGTTCCTACATCCTTCCAGTATCCATCAAAGTGATATGCATACATCTTACGGTTGTCTGCAAGAAGCTTAGGAATAATATCGTTACCAAAGTCGTTAGAAGAATTGGGGTCAGCCTCATCTTCTACAAGATATTTCTCCAAAATATCACGATTGAAAATATAAATACCCATAGAAGCCAAGTTGGATTTAGGCTCCTTCGGCTTTTCCTGGAACTCAGTGATACGGTCATCACCATCTGCAACCATTAAGCCGAAACGGGAGGCATCTTCCCAAGGAACCTCCATAACGGCAACAGTGAATTCAGCACCCTTTGCCTTATGGAACTCCAGAAAGTCGCTGTAATCCTGCTTACAAATCTGGTCACCGGATAAGATAATGACATACTGAGGATCATAACGATTAATAAAATGAAGGTTCTGATAAATTGCATTAGCAGTACCCTTGTACCAGTCAGAACCGGAGGCCTGCTGATAAGGTGGAAGTACGTGTACACCACCATAAATACGGTCTAAATCCCATGGCTGACCGTTTCCGATATATTCATTTAAAACCAGTGGCTGATACTGGGTCAGAATACCAACAGTATCGATTCCTGAGTTAACGCAGTTGGACAATGGGAAGTCAATAATGCGATATTTTCCGCCAAAAGGTACAGCAGGCTTTGCCAATTTTTGGGTTAATGCATATAATCTGGAACCCTGTCCACCAGCTAAGATCATTGCTACGATTTCTTTTGCCATGTGTGTTCTCCTTACATATTATAGTTTTACTTTATTCTACCTCTTTCCCGAAATTAAGACAAGGAAATTTATGAAATTTCTATAAAAAAGGGAATTTTTGGCGGGAAAGATTGTTTAAAATTACATAACTATAGTGCGAAAGACCTCCCCGATAGGTTTGGCAATTACTAAATCTGCATGAGCATCCCTGGAAGTTGGTGACATATTGACGACAACCAGCTTATCACCGGAGAAATAATCAATCAGTCCTGCTGCAGGATACACGGCAAGTGAAGTGCCTCCCACGATGAGAACGTCAGCATTTTGGATATGGGAAATAGACTCTGCAAGAATCTTCTGATTTAAGGACTCCTCATATAAAACCACATCCGGCTTCACATATCCGCCACACTTTTCGCAGGTGGGAACACCACCGGAAGAAATTATATAATCCATGTCATAAAAAGCATGGCACTTTTCACAGTAGTTGCGAAGGACGCTGCCGTGCAGCTCGTAGACCTTTTTGCTGCCCGCTTTTTGATGCAGTCCATCGATGTTCTGGGTGATGACTGCATTCAGCTTGCCCTGCTGCTCCAGCTTTGCCAGTGCAATATGTGCATCGTTGGGCTTGGCCTTGGGATAGAGCATTTTATTGTGGTAAAAACGATAGAATTCGGTGCGATTCCTCATATAAAAGGAATGGCTTAAAATGGTTTCCGGCGGATAATCATACTGGGTATTATAAAGCCCATCCACACTTCTAAAGTCCGGGATACCGCTTTCCGTAGAGACACCGGCACCGCCGAAGAAAACGATGTTGTTATAGTTTTGGATAATTTCGGAAAATTGTTCTAATTCTTTTGACATAATAGTCTCCTCCTTATATTAATATATCGTTTTTTGACCGGAATTTCTTGAGGGAAAAGTAGTTTAATGGTATAGTTACCTATAGAATAAAACGGAGGCAAGTCATGGACATTAATGTTGGCGATATTGTAGAACTTAAAAAGCAGCATCCCTGCGGAAGCAAGGAGTGGGAAGTGCTTCGAATCGGTGCGGATTTTCGTTTGAAATGTAAGGGCTGCGATCATCAGATTATGATTGCCCGTCGTGATGTGAGAAAAATGTGCGGGAGGTCCGTAAAGCCCAGTAAATATGCGAAAAATCTGGAAAAAACACAAAGTTTTAGTTGATTTTATGGATAAACTATGATATCATAACTCTTCGTGATATATTAATTCCTTGCTCTCGGTAGGACGAGGGCCAGAGACCAAAAGGAGGTAACTATAATGAACAAGTACGAATTATGCGTGGTTGTTAGCGCAAAGATCGAAGACGAAGAAAGAGCGCAGGTTGTTGACAAGTGCAAAGCTTTAGTTGAGAGATTCGGCGGAAAGATCACAGAAGTAGACGAGTGGGGCAAGAAGAGACTTGCTTACGAAGTTCAGAAGATGAAAGAAGCTTTCTACTACTTTATTAAATTCGAAGCTGAAAGCACTGTTCCTGCGGAAATCGAAAGTCGTATCCGTATTATGGACAATGTTGTAAGATACTTATGCGTTAAGGATGAGGCATAATAGAAAGCGAGATAAAGTATGAATAAAGTTATTCTTATGGGACGTTTAACAAGGGACCCCGAAGTGAGATACTCACAGGGCGGTGAAGCTCCCTTGGCTATTGCAAGATTTTCATTAGCTGTTGATAGAAGACAGTCTAGAAATAACCAGGACGGACAGACCGCAGATTTCATTAACTGTGTAGCATTTGGACGTCAGGGTGAGTTTGCAGAGAGATACTTACGTAAGGGTACTAAGATCGCACTTACAGGACGCATCCAGACCGGTAGCTATACCAATAAGGACGGCGTTAAGGTTTATACAACCGATATCGTAGCAGAAGATTTTGAATTCTGTGAGAGTAAGAGTGCATCCGGTAGTGATGGTGGTTACTCAGGTGGTAACGATTATTCAAGACCGATGCCAAGCGGAGCAGGTGAGGGCTTCATGAATATTCCGGATGGAATTGATGAAGAATTACCGTTTAACTAATTGTTGATTAAATAAGATAGGAGGCACTACCATGGCTTTTAATAGAGCAGAGAAATCCGATTCTCCAATGAGAAAAAAAGGCGGGATGCGTAGAAGAAAGAAAGTCTGCGTATTCTGTGGTAAAGATAATGTGATCGATTACAAGGATACCAACAAGTTAAAGAGATACGTATCTGAGAGAGGAAAAATCCTTCCTCGTCGTATCACCGGCAACTGTGCAAAGCATCAGAGAGCACTTACTGTTGCAATCAAGAGAGCTCGTCACGTTGCATTAATGCCTTACGTTCAGGATTAATTAGAGAGACCAATTACTACATCAGTAATTGGTCTTTTTTTGTGTACAAATATTGAAAAAAGAGTGAGAAAGTAGTACTATTTGACTATAATGTATTTTCTGCGTTAATGCAGAGAAGGGAGATATTATGGGAAAAGAGAAAAGTGAAGCAAAAAAGAAGAAAGGATTTCTGAACTTTAAGGGAATGCGTATTGAAGAGCGTCTTAGGAAAGCCTTCAATGTCATTATCATCATTGCATCGGTAGGTACTGTAGTGGGTATTCTTTCCATGCTGGTGGTTATGGCTAACTTGAAGAAGGCTATGAACAATTATGCGTTGCCACAGGGTGACATAGCACTGTTTATGAATGAGTACGCAGAGTGCCGTTCTAATATGCGTGGTATCATCGGTTATGAGAATCAAGAGCAGATTGATTTGTTAATGGGTAAATATGAGGTACGTGTGCAGGCAACAAAGGAAAGACTGAGTGCGATTAAGGACACCATGGTTACCGAAGAGGGTAAGGAGGCTTATGCCAAGATTGAAGCGGCCTTAGAAACTTATCTAACAAAGGAAGCAGAAATCATTGCTGTTGGTGCTACCACGGATCAGGATTTATGTCGTCAGGCGCAGGAGATGGCAATTAAGGAGTTGGCTCCGTTATACGAGGCGTTGGATGCGGCTACCTTGGAATTAATGAATATTAATATTGAAAAAGAACATGAGATGGAAGTAATCTGTCAGGTATTGGAGATTGGCACAATTGTTTTGATGATAGTATTGCTTATTGTTGCAGTTGTGATTTCCAAGAGAATTGCCCTTGTGATATCAAAAGGGATTTCAAAGCCTTTGGCAGAATTGGAAGGCAGATTTGCTTCTTTTGCAGAGGGAGATATTGCTACACCATTCCCAACATCTAACGCGCAGGATGAAATTGCAGGACTTATGAATGCATCTCATGATATGTCAGAGAAATTACAGATGATTATCTTTGATGTTGAGAAGATGTGTGAAGCAATGAGTAAGGGTAATTTCGATGTAGATTCGGAGTGTGAACAGGCATATTGCGGAGATTTGGAAAGCTTATTGATTTCGCTTAAGAATATGAATATCAATGTAAGTAATGCATTGAGAGATGTTGAGGAAGTGGCGGAGCAGGTAAACTCCGGTGCAACCAATCTGGCAGAAGCTGCCCAGAGTCTTGCAGAGGGCGCAACGGATCAGGCGGCCTCTGTACAGGAAATGCTTGCTACCATGAATACGGTTTCTGATGGACTTAAGGATACGGTAAACAGTGTGGATGAGGCATATCAGCAGGCACTGAAATGTGCGGAGGATGCACAGCTTAGCCATAAGGAAATGGGTAACATGGTAGAATCCATGAATCGTATCAGTGATACTTCCAAGAAGATTGAAAATATTATCGCAGAAATCGAGAGCATTGCAAGTCAGACCAACTTACTATCCCTGAATGCATCTATTGAGGCTGCAAGAGCGGGGGAAGCCGGACGTGGCTTTGCGGTGGTTGCGGATGAAATTCGTAATCTGGCAGACCAGAGTGCCAAATCTGTAGTGGATACACGAGAATTGGTAAGTAATACTTTATATGAGATTGAAGAAGGTAGTAAGATTGCTTATAAAACAGCAGATGTACTGGATGGTGTGGTAGCTGCAATCCAGAAGATTGCAAAATCGGCTCAGGAGTTATCTGAGAATTCTCAGGCTCAGGCGGAGGCAGTGGAGCAGGCAGATCAAGGTATTGCGCGAATTTCTGAGGTGGTACAGTCCAATTCTGCAGCAGCAGAGGAATCTTCTGCAACCAGCGAGGAATTATCTGCACAGGCAATGACAATGCATGATTTAGTATCGAGATTCCAGTTGAAGCAGTGATGATATGTATATTAAATAAAAGGTATTTTGTTAAGGGGTAAGCTTTATATTGTAAAGGAGAGGTGACATGCGAAAGAGTTTGGGAAGAAAAACTATCGTTTTGGTAGGAATAATGGGGCTATTTTTGGTACTTTCAGTATTCTTGAATCTGTCTGCCTGGAATGTCATGAGCGAGTTTAATGATAAGATTGCAGACTATGTACATCAGTATGAAGAGATGGTGCATAATAATAATTTGCAAGGGATTGAAGCTTTGGAAAAGGATATAGAGTATGATCTGGAGCATAGTATTATTAAGATTGACGGTACGGTAGCTTTTGATTATATTTTGCTGGGAGTTAGTGTCATCTTCATGGTGTTGGTTATTATTATTGTCAATCGTTCCATTGCAAAACCTGCACGAAATGCCAGCGCACATATGACGGAAATTGTAGATAAGATTAAAGACAATAGGGGTGATCTTACCGAAAGAATTGAAGTGAAAACTAAGGACGAGATTGCGCAGCTGGCGGAGGGAATCAATGGATTTATTAGCCAGCTACAGAGTTTGATGCAGAATATGCAGCAACAGTCTACAAGAATGCTGGAATCGGCAAATGAGGTAACAGAACAGGTAGTAGAATCAAATAAGAGTGCGCTTAATATCTCGTCTGCAACGGAAGAATTGGCTGCCAGTATGCAGGAAGTGAATGCTACTATGGATCAAATAGCCGGAGGAAGTCATGATATTCTGGAGAGAGTTCAGAAGATGAATGACAGTGCAGATAGCGGAAATGAAACGGTAGAAAGTATCAAATCACGTGCCGTCGTTATGCAGAAGGAAACGATGGAGAGTAAGAACAATGCCCTGGATGTTCTTCGGGAAATTGGGGAAGAGCTTGAGAGTGCAGTAACAGAAAGTAAGAGTGTGGATCAAATTAATCAGTTGACCGGGAACATTCTTAATATTGCCAGTCAGACCAATCTTTTGGCGTTGAATGCTTCTATAGAGGCTGCCCGCGCAGGAGAAGCGGGAAAAGGCTTTGCAGTAGTTGCAGAAGAGATACGTGCGTTGGCAGAAAGTAGTAGTAAAACAGCAAATGATATTCAGGACATTAGCCGTTTTGTAACGGCGGCAGTTGCAAAGCTTGCCCTGAATGCTCGTCAGATGTTGGATTTTATGGGAAACGATGTTATAAAGGACTATGATTCCTTTGTTGAAATTGTGAACCAATATGAAGAGGACGCAGATCTTATGAGTCGTATTCTGGGAGAATTTGCAGAGCAGGCGGCAACAATTAATGTGACAATGCATAGCATGAATGAGGGAATTGAAGGGGTATCTACCACGGTAGGAGAGAGTGCAAGAGCAGTTTCCAGCGTGGCAGAGGATGCATCCGTATTGGTTCAGGCTATGACGCAGATTCAGGACGCAACAGAAGATTCCCAAAGAATCTCAGAAGAATTACAGAGTGAAGTTAAGAGATTTGAAAAGGTATAAGTAAAGAATTATGTAAGCAATGAATTGAGACCAATTACCTATATGTTAATTGGTCTTTTTTGTCGCATCTTGCATAAATAATATGGTAGAATAGTTACGTGAAATTTGATATAATCATAAGTAGTTTTATTTTTAGAGCCGAAAGACAAGCTTTGGAGAAAAGTGAGCATGAAGAAACATATTAAGCTAAAAGGCAGAATAAAGACGTATCTGAGTTTTACGTTATATTTAGGGGCATTATTATGTGCTGTGAATTTGGCAGTTGCTATGGTGGATCTGGTAGCAGCAGGCATTTTGGTATGCTTTACAATTTTTTATTTTGCCATTACCCTATCCTTGTATTTTTATAATAAACCGGTAATTATGAATGAGTTAATCAGCTTTGCCACAGAGTATGGGCAAATTCAGAGACGACTCCTCCGTGATTTGGAGATTCCATATGCGCTCCTTGATGATACCGGTAAGGTAATCTGGACCAATACTGCTTTCGAGGCGGTGGTACATCAACCTAAGGGATATAATAAGTCTATTACTTCATTGTTTCCTACCATTACCAGGGATAAGCTTCCAGATGAATCCGAGACCTTTGAGGCCCAGTATCAGTTGGAATACGAGGGCAGTGAGTATGTGGCTAAGTTCAAGAAGATTTCCCTTAAGGAGATGGCGGAGCATAGTGATATGATTGATGCCAGTGGCTACAATGGTTATCTGATTGCCGTATATCTTTTTGATGAGACCGCATTACATATAGCTTTGAAAGAGGTGGATGACCAGTCTCTGGCAGTTGGTATGATTTATTTGGACAACTATGACGAGGCACTGGAAAGTGTAGAAGAAGTCCGCCGTTCGCTCCTTATTGCTTTGATTGATCGAAAGGTAAATAAATATATCTCAGCCATTGATGGTATTGCAAAGAAGCTGGAAAAGGATAAGTACTTGATTATTCTTCGTAAGAAAGCCATTACTGAGCTGAAGGAAAATCGTTTTGATTTACTGGAAGAGGTAAAGACCGTTAATATTGGTAACGAGATGGCGGTGACCAGCAGTATCGGTATTGGTCTGGATGGTCTGACTTATGCTCAGAATTATGAGTTTGCCCGCAATGCAATTGATTTGGCTCTGGGACGTGGAGGAGACCAGGCGGTTATTAAGACCCCGGAAAGCATTACCTATTATGGTGGAAAGAGCCAGCAGGTGGAGAAGAACACCCGCGTAAAGGCACGTGTAAAGGCTCATGCCCTCAGAGAAATAATTACGGCGAAGGACCGAGTTATCGTTATGGGACATCGTATTGCGGATGTGGATAGTTTTGGTTCAGCAGTGGGTATTTATCGTATTGCACAGGCATTAGAGCGTAAAGCGCACATTGTATTAAATGATGTGACCACTTCGGTGCGGCCTCTTGTAGACCTGTTTGAAAACAATCCAGAGTATGATGATGACATGATTATTACCAGTCAGGAAGCCATTGATTTGGCGGGAAATAACACTGTTTTAGTTGTGGTGGATGTAAATAAACCATCCATTACCGAGTGCCCGGAGCTTCTGAAGGTGTGTAAGTCGGTGGTCGTTTTGGATCATCACAGACAGGGTACTGAGACCATCGAGAATGCAACACTTTCCTATGTGGAACCATATGCATCTTCTGCATGTGAAATGGTATCGGAAATTTTGCAGTACACTTATGACAATATCAAGATTCGTAGTGAAGAAGCGGATTGTATGTTCTCTGGAATCATGATTGATACCAATAACTTCATGAGTAAGACCGGTGTCAGAACATTTGAAGCAGCGGCATTTCTGCGTCGAAATGGTGCGGATGTTACCAGAGTTCGTAAGCTGTTTAGAGAGGATGCAGCAGAGTATAAGGCGAAAGCAGATGCTGTTAGTCAGGCAGATATTTACAGACAGCACTTTGCTATTTCGGTATGCAATGGGGATGATTTATACAGCCCTACCATTGTAGGTGCTCAGGCGGCCAATGAGCTGTTAAATATCCGTGGAATCAAGGCAAGCTTTGTGCTTACGGATTATCAGGGCAAGATTTATGTCAGTGCCCGCTCCATTGATGAGGTGAACGTGCAGATTATCATGGAACGTATGGGGGGCGGTGGTCATATGACCATGGCAGGCTGCCAGATGGAAAATACCGGTCTCATAGAGGCAATCGGCATCTTGAAGCACACCATCGACAGCATGTTGGATAGTGGAGAAATATAAAAGTTACAGGAGTTAAGTGATATGAAGATTATTTTATTACAGGATGAGAAGAAATTAGGTAAAAAGGGAGAAGTCATCGAGGCAAGTGAAGGATATGCAAGAAACTACATCCTCCCTAAGAAAATCGGTGTAGAAGCGACTCCCAAGAATTTGAATGATTTAAAGCTTCAGAAGGCTAATGATGCTAAGATTGCTCAGGAGCAGCTTGACGCAGCGAAGGCCCTTGCAGCAAAAATTGCAGAGCTTCAGGTAGTAGTAAAGATGAAGGCCGGCGAAGGTGGTAAGGCTTTCGGCAGCGTTTCTTCTAAGGAAATTGTGACTGCATTCAAGGAGCAGCATGGTATCGAGCTGGATAAGAAGAAGGTGGTTCTTGCAGACAGCTTGAAGAATTTTGGTAATTATGAGGTGTCTGTAAAGCTTCATCCACAGGTGGTAGGTAAATTTACTGTAAAGGTTACTGAGAGCTAAGAGGTCTGGCATGGATGTTAATGAAACTGTCCTGAAAAGAATCCTTCCTCATAGTCTGGAAGCAGAGGGGTGCGTAATCGGTTCCATGATTATGGATCGAGAGGCGATTGTGGTTGCTTCAGAAATTATTTATGGAGATGATTTCTACAACAAGCAATATGGTATTCTTTTCGACACAATGGTTGAACTTAATAATAAAGGCTTTCCAGTGGATTTGGTGACATTACAGGACAAGCTGAAGGAGAAGGATGTACCTCCTGAGGTGAGCAGTCTGGAGTTCATCAGAGATTTGATTACTGCGGTGCCAACCTCTGCAAATATCAAATATTATGCGAATATTGTGGCAGAGAAATCTACGCTGCGGAAAATGATTCGATTAAATGAAGAAATTGCCAATAATTGCTATTCAGGCAAGGAAGATCTGGAAGTAATCATGGAGGAGGCAGAGAAGCGTATTTTCCAGCTGACCCAAAGACGAAATACGGAGGATTTTACGCCGATTCGTCAAGTGGTTATGAATGCTATGGACCGTATCGAGTCCGCCTCCCGTAATGCGGGAAGTGTTACCGGTATTCCTACAGGATTCCTTGATTTGGATTATCGTACCGCAGGTTTGCAGCCGTCAGATTTGATTCTGATTGCGGCCCGTCCTTCCATGGGTAAGACGGCGTTTGTACTAAATATTGCCCAGCATATTGCGTTCCGCCAGAATAAGACGGTTGCCATATTCTCACTGGAAATGAGTAAGGAACAGCTGGTAAACCGTATGTTTTCCTTGGAGTCCAATGTGGACGCTCAGGTACTTCGTACCGGTCAGCTCAATGACGAGGAGTGGGCAAAGCTGATTGAAAGTGCCGGTGTTATCGGTAAATCCAATCTTTTTATTGATGATACGCCGGGTATCTCCATTGCGGATCTGCGTACCAAGTGCAGAAAGTTGAAGATGGAGCATAACTTATCTATTATCATGATTGACTACTTACAGCTTATGTCCGGTAGCGGACGTTCCGAATCCAGACAGCAGGAGATTTCAGATATATCCCGTTCCTTGAAGGGACTGGCCAGAGAGCTGAATGTGCCGGTAATCGCTCTGTCACAGCTGTCTCGTGCTGTAGAGCAGAGACCGGATCATCGTCCCATGATGTCCGACCTTCGTGAGTCGGGAGCGATTGAGCAGGATGCGGACGTTGTTATGTTTATTTACCGTGATGATTACTACAATCATGATACGGAGAAAAAGGGTATTTCCGAAATTATTATCGCCAAGCAGAGAAACGGTCCTATCGGTACCGTAGAACTGGCATGGTTACCGAAGTATACGAAGTTTGCAAACCTAGAAAGGCAATAAGAGCAAGTGGTTTCATAAAAGATTGACCGCAAGCTTGCTTGCTGGGGCAATCCTTTTATGAAAACCATTTGGCGCATGCCAAATCATGAGCAAAAGGAAAGTCGCGAAGCGACGGTTTTGCGAATGGCTCTTATTGTGGAGCGAATGGCTCTTATTGCAATTATATGTGTATTTACGAAAGAGAATGATACGAATGGTATTATTCTCTTTTTCAATTTATGAGGAATTTATATGGAGGGTTTTATGGAGCAATATTATTTGATTTCAGATGCTGCGAAAGAGGTAAATGTGGAGGCACATGTGCTTAGATACTGGGAAGAGGAACTTGCGCTGCCAATCAAAAGAAATGATTTAGGACACCGCTATTATACAGAAGAGGACGTGGAGTGTTTCAGACAAATCAAGTCGATGAAGGAGAGGGGATTGCAGTTGAAGGCAATAAAAGTGATTTTGAAGGATGGTACATTAACGATGCTGGATGAAGGCAAGCAGGAAATGAGTATTGTAGAAGAGAAACAGAGCTATGAGCTTGTAAAAGAGTCTTCTGAGGACAAAACAAAGCGTATGCAGTATTTGCTGCAGGAGATGCTGAAAGACGCTGTACGGGCAAATAACGAGGCTCTGGTACAGGATATAAAGGAGGCGGTGATTAAGGAGCTGGATTATCAGTTTCGTGCCAGAGAAGAACACGAAGAAGAAATGGAGCGTAAATGGGAGCAGCGTAGTGAAGAGCATTATAAGCGGATTGACGATCTTCTTCGGAAAAAGACGAAGCGCAAGCCCTTATTTACGAAAAAGGCACAGAAGGGATAAGGTTATATATAAAAAAGGAGAATGCATATTGCATTCTCCTAATTGTTTTTCGAAGAAAAACAATTTATTAAGCCTGCTCGATAGTTCCAACAGGGCACTGACCTGCGCAAGAACCGCAGTCGATACACTTATCAGCATCGATTTCGAACTTTCCGTCACCCATGCTGATTGCGCCTACAGGACACTGAGCTTCACAAGCACCACATGCTACACATGCATCACCAATAACAAATGCCATAATAATTTCCTCCTAGAATAAAAATTGTAAGTTGTGAGTTTGATATAAATTTATCAATATCTTGATTTCATTGTATTACAAGAATGCTTCTTCGTCAAGTAAATTTATCATTTCATTAGTCCCAGTTCACGTCGGATGGTACGGATACCCTCCAGAACCACCTGCTTCTTTTCAATGGCAACATCCTTTGACATTGCAGGGACGCCTTTTAATTTGTATTCCAGTCCCATTTTCTTATATTTCACTTCGCCCATGGTGTGGTAGGGCAATATATCCAAGACCTTAAGATTGGTAAAACGTCCAATATGATAGCCCAGGTCAAAGAGATACTTATCATCATCAGTAATTCCCGGCACTACAACGTGACGAATCCACATGTCTATTTTTTTCTCATTCAGATATGCTGCAAATTTTAAAATATTCTCATTAGGCTGCGCCGTAAGCTCTTTATGCTTCTCTGGGTCGATATGCTTGATATCCAGCATTACCAAGTCAGTAAGGGTAAGAAGCTTGTCCAGCTTTTCCATCCATGCAGTATTGTTTGGGTTAAAAGCAATACCAGAGGAATCAATACAGGTATGAATATTTTTCTGCTTTGCAAGAGTAAATAAATCAATCAGGAAGTCTACCTGCATCAGTGGCTCACCACCGGTCACGGTAATGCCTCCATCCTTGTAAAAGGCTTTATTTCTTTCGTACTGTTCGATAATATATTCCGGCTCCATCAGTGTGCCGCCGTTCATTTCCCAAGTGTCTGGGTTGTGGCAATAGGCACAGCGCATGGGGCAGCCCTGTACAAAAACTACATAACGTACGCCGGGACCATCTACGGTACCATAACTTTCTAAAGAATGAATTCTTCCCTTGGTCATAATATATATCCTTTCTATAATGATTTGAGACAGACTCGAAAATTCTGCGGATTTCTTTGTTAGAGGGATAAAACCAATGCCAATAGTATAAAATACCTCTGGCAAGCAAGCTTACCAGAGGCAAATTTTACTATTGTCGCTGTCTCAAATCTGAAACTAGTTTACTCTCTCGTGGAAAGTACGAGAAATAACGTCAGCCTGCTGTTCCGGAGTTAACTTGATGAAGTTAACAGCGTAACCAGATACACGAATCGTAAGCTGAGGATAGTTCTCAGGATGAGCCTGAGCATCTAATAAAGTTTCTCTATTTAATACATTTACGTTAAGATGGAAGCCACCCTTGGTAACATAACCATCAAGTAAGTTTACAAGGTTATCAACCTGTGTTGCATTTACTGCCATGTTTTTGTCCTCCTAATTATTATTTGTTTGACAATTCAGAGCAATGCAGATTTATACAAAATAGACTGTTCAAGCTCGCTTGATAAAGGCTGTTTTTATAAATCTATATGGCGAGAAGCCATATATTGGCAAAAAGCAAGTCTCAAAGAGACGATTTTGCCAATGGGTTCTGAATTGTTACTTAAAGTCATCAAGTCCTTCGTGCAGAGTTGGAACACTACAAGCCAGCGGTGTGCGTGAGCAATCGCTACAGCCCATAGTCTGAACATCTTTAGATTTCTTGGTGGCAGCATCAAATTCTACATTCACGTGCCCCACACCCTGTGTCATACCGCTATCCAGCATTTTTACTAAATCCTCAATCATCTTTTCGTTGTCCATGGGTTCCACCTCCTTACAAAAGTTCGTTGATTATTTGTTTAAATCGATTTCAAGATCGCCAGCGAAGATCTTGTCTTCCTTACCAAGAGCACCAGGAATGATGGTGAAGGTATTAGAGATACCGTCCTGAGCATCCTTGAATGGAAGCTTAGCTACAGAAGATAAAGAAGCTACAGCACCGTGGGTATCACGTCCGTGCATTGGGTTAGCACCTGGTGCGAAAGGCTGTCCCTTCTTACGTCCGTCAGGAGTGTTACCAGTAGCCTTACCATAAGTTACGTTAGAGGTAATGGTAAGAATAGAGGTTGTAGGGATACCATTTCTGTAGGTATGATGTCTTCTAACAGCGGTCATGAATTTACTTACGATATCGGTAGCGATGCTATCAACACGGTCATCATCATTGCCATACTTAGGGAAGTCACCGGTAGTCTTGAAGTCTACGATGATACCGTCTTCATCACGGATAACTTCAACCTTAGCATACTTAATAGCTGATAAAGAGTCAGCTACGATAGAAAGACCAGCTACACCAGTAGCGAAGTATCTCTTAACGTCTCTGTCATGAAGAGCCATCTCTGCTCTCTCATAGCAGTACTTATCATGCATATAGTGGATGATGTTTAAGGTGTTTACATAAACATCTGCCTGCCATTCGATCATGTCGATGAACTTATCCATTACATCATCATAATCAAGAACGTCACCAACTACAGGACGATACTTAGGACCAACCTGCTTCTTGGTTACTTCGTCGATACCACCGTTTAAAGCGTAAAGTAAGCACTTAGCTAAGTTAGCACGTGCACCGAAGAACTGCATTTCCTTACCGATAACCATAGAAGATACACAACAAGCGATACCATAGTCATCACCGTGCTCAGGTCTCATTAAGTCATCGTTCTCGTACTGGATAGAAGAAGTCTGGATAGACATCTTTGCACAGTATTTCTTGAAGTTCTCAGGAAGTCTGGTAGACCAGAGAACAGTAAGGTTAGGCTCTGGAGAAGCACCTAAGTTAGTTAAGGTATTTAAGTAACGGAAAGAGGTCTTAGTAACCATATGACGTCCGTCACAGCCAACACCGGCTAAAGACTCAGTTACCCATACTGGGTCACCAGCAAAGATCTGGTTGTACTCAGGGGTACGAGCGAACTTGATTAAACGTAACTTCATGATGAAGTGATCAACGAATTCCTGAATCTGCTCCTCAGTGAAGGTTCCGTTTGCTAAATCTCTCTCAGCGAAGCAGTCGATGAAGGTAGAGGTACGTCCAAGAGACATAGCAGCACCATTCTGCTCCTTAACTGCACAGAGATATCCGAAGTAAGTGAACTGGATAGCTTCCTGAACGTTCTTTGCAGGCTTAGAAATATCGTAGCCGTAAGAAGCTGCCATTTCCTTCATAAGCTTTAATGCAATGATCTGCTCAGAGATTTCTTCACGAAGACGGATAACGTCATCAGTCATAACACGTCCGGTAGAATCCTTCTGTGCAAGCTTATCCTGAATTAAGAAATCAATACCGTATAAAGCAACACGTCTGTAGTCACCGATGATACGTCCACGTCCGTAAGCATC
>F42_Fallow_Deer__coassemble_414_pt1 | contig 16320 bp, 15 predicted proteins | sample F42_Fallow_Deer__metabat2_low_PE_003 | metagenome-assembled genome bin F42_Fallow_Deer
AGATACTATTTATAACCTATTTTACAAATTTTTGATTAAAATAGTATCTATATAAATAAACATCTTATCAAGATACCAAAAAAACTAAAAATTGGTATCTCATAAGCAAGTTTATCTATATAGATACTTTCCTTCATCGAAATTCGAATAAAACATGTCAAATTGGTATCTCCAATAACAATTATTTTAAAGAGATACTTTACGCCAAAAATACAATTCAAAAAGGAGCTGTCACATTGTAACAGCTCCCAAATACTATCCACTATTCTAATATTAGTGTCCTGCTCTTCAGTATAATCGCCTTCACTGGGGTATACAGTACCAGCATAAGCACGAAATTCCCCACGCAGTGGACAATATCCCAAGGGATTCCGGCCACCCACCAGGTGAATCCGGCGTAAAGTCCATTCATAATTCCACCATCCGCAGCTCCGATAACAACATAAGGCAAAGCACAAAGAAAACCAAAAAATAAGCCAAATATTCCTGAAAGCATTGAATAAGTGAAAATAGAATCCTTCTTCCGAAGGAGCCAGGTGCACAATGCCAGTATAGGCCATGCATACAGGTACATAATCCACCATAGATGCATTCCATACATAGTTCCCTCAATCAAGATAAATACCGGAATTACATACAGAATCCTCTTTCCGAAGAAGAGAGTAAACATAATAATCCAAAAGCTGGTCAGCTCAATATTGGGTGCCCAGGCAAGTGCTACTTTACACACTTCTATAATCGCCACCATCATTCCGACGAGAGCGATATCTTTTATTGCAACTTTTGATTTATTTCCCATATTTATGGAGTAGAGATTGTATAGACAATCTGGAAAGCGTCTCCATCGTAAACCGGCTGAGTATCAATACCATAATTACAATATTCGCCGTTTACGTAGAAGCCCCAGTAGGACTGGTCTACGCTATAGTCTGCAATTTCACCATTTACGGTAGAAACCATCATACCATACTCGCTTTCAGAACCATCATAGGTTAACCCTTCCGCCTCATCCATGGCTTGACGAAGGAATTCTGCATCTGTCTTTACTTCATAAACAGTAGATTCCTGCGCCTTGTTTACAACTTCGATAGTAATTGCTTTACTACCTTCTACAGGTTTTGCACTAAATTTTGTAAAAATGATTGTAAACACTGCAATCAATGCTACCAGGATTCCTGCGCCCAGCAGCAGCTTTTTGTTCATCTTTTTTTCCATTGTTCTTTCTCCTTTAACCAATTACTCGTGGTATTTCGGACCAAAATAGGCAGGTCTTTTGACTTGGAGATCAACGCAGCTCTTCACCTTCCCAGTTTCCCAGTGGCCGATTCTTCATCCGGAAAAGCAGCTCCCTCTTCACAACGACGAGTTCGTTCAGGAATTTCACCTGATTCCCTTCACCTAGATTGTTCACATTCTTTGTGCAAAACCGAGTCTAGCACAGTACTTTGAAAAAAGCAACAAACAAATATACATTTCATTAACTCATTCTCTCTCATTTGATAAAATGTGAATAATTTTATCATAACTATCCGGATTATGTGGAAAAGTACAATCATCACATACCTTTATTCTTTTTCCGTTTACCTCCAAATATTTGGGATTCCCCGGACATTTTTCTCTGCTATACATCGGAAAATAGCAAAAATAAATATAAAAATATCAGCAATGAAACTATTCATCACTGATACTATTATACATTACATTCGTACACATATGCATTTCCTTTTTTCCCGATGCGCTTCACCACTTCCACATCATGCAAGATGTTCATGGCAACCTGTGCCTGCGTCTGAGAACATTTTGTCAGCTTTGCCAGCTCCTTTACCGTAAAGTGCTCCGGTAATTCCAGCGGCAGAAACTGTAGATAGTCCTCCATTCTCTCCACATCATACTCTTTTACAAGTCTGAGGGGGATGCGGTCAAATTTTGATGCATTATTTTTCTTTTGCTTGCCCCAACCGTTTAAAAGCTTGTATTCTTCCATATCCAGTACCGCAATCTTGATACGCAGGTTAGGGTCTTTTAAAAAACTCTTTATCTTATAAAGCTCCGGGAAAATCAGATAAGGATTCTCCTTCTTGGGAGATTTACGTCCTTTGCTGATTTCACCGGTTTCTTCATCAATCCACTTAAGCCATCTTTCATTTGAAATAGGATAAACAATAGTTACCGGATAGAGAGGCAGAAAAGCCTTCAGCTTCTCCCTCATGCGGTTAAACTGTCCTGTCTGTATCTCCACAATCTCCCCACCGGTAAAGATATCAGCCACATACCCTTCGATAGGTATTTCTTGTTTATCTATATCAGGCTGGTAATAATTCTTCAAAATAATATGAAGTGTTTTCTCAGAGAGCGTACCGATTCCGATACGCTCCCTATCTTTACCCAATATATTATCTCTTACATTTTCAAAATGAATATTATCGATAGCCATTTTTTCTTCCTAAAGCATGTGTATTCTCTACAATCTTTACAGTCTCCGGCTGAACCTTATTATCATCCCGGGAATACAAATATTTTAAAATAAGTGGCGTTGAAATACTAGATACAATAATCAGTAAAATAACTGCCGTAAAATATTCTGCATCCAAAAGCCCTAAAGAAAGACCCTTTTGTGCTACAATCAGTGCCACCTCACCTCGGGTCATCATACCTACACCGATTTTTAAGGAATCTGCCCAGCTATGCTTTGTAAGCTTTGCCATCAGACCGCAGCCAACAATCTTGGTAACTAATGCCACGATTACAAATGCTACTGAGAATAAAAGTAAACTTGCATCAATATGCTCAAAATTGGTCTTAAGTCCGATTCCTACAAAGAAAATTGGTCCAAAAATCATATATGAATTAATGTCAATCTTCTCTGCTACATAATCATGATCCTTTATAGAACAAAGAATGATACCTGCTGCATACGCACCGGTAATATCTGCAATTCCGAAGAACTCCTCTGCCATATAAGCAAATAAAAAGCAGAGTCCTAAAGACATAATCGGAATACGATGAGTGTGCGGATAACGAATATCAATCTTATTAAATATATAGAACAGAATAAGTCCAAATCCGATAGCACACAGGAAGAATAATATCGTAGAGATTACTACACTTCCCGGATTAGCATCTGGATTCTCAAATCCGATAACAAAGGTCAGTACGATAATACCGATAACATCATCGATAATTGCTGCACTTAAGATGGTAGTACCAACTTTACCCTTAAGCTTTCCCATTTCCTTAAGAGCCTGTACGGTAATACTTACGCTGGTAGCAGTCATGATAACACCGATAAATACTGCTCTGTAGAATTCGTGGCTGCCTACTGCCTCGAATCCATAGAATGCACTGTAAAGTAAGGTACCACCTGCCAGAGGAACAAATACACCACAGCATGCGATTAAGAAAGCGATAGGTCCTGTTTTAATCAGTTCCTTTAAGTTGGTTTCCAGACCTGCGGAAAACATTAAAAGTACTACACCAATCTCAGCCATCATTACAGTAAAGTCGGATTCTTGTACTAAGCCAAGAAGGCTTGGCCCAATAATTAATCCGGCAATGATTTCGCCTACTACAGAAGGTGCTTTGAATTTTCGAGCTACAATACCAAAGAATTTTGCTGCTAAAATAATAATGGCTAAATCACGAAATATTTGATATGCTTCCATTTTCATATTCTCCTTTTTATGTCAATGTACAGAAACGAGGAGACTGCCAAAAGCAATCTCCTCATATTTTTTAGCACTATTCTTCGTCCTCGTCAATGGTGATATTTACTGAAATATCCTCCATTGCGTCCTCAATATTGTCTACTTCTCTGTCATCCTTGGAAACTCTATCCCTTACCTTAGCAATCTGTGCAACCTTAACGTTGTCGTCTAGGTTGATTAGCTTCACACCGGAAGTAATTCTTCCTAAGGTGGAGATATCGGATGCACGAAGCTGAATGATTACACCCTGGGTAGTAATCATCATAACGTCATTGTCATCGTTTACAGCTTTAATACCAACTAAGTCGCCGGTTTTCTCTGTAATCTTATAACACTTCACGCCCTTACCGCCACGATACTGGATATTAAACTCTTCGATGTCAGTTCTCTTACCCATACCATTTTCAGATACGAAGAGGAAGGTACTTCCCTGGGTATTCAGCTGCATTCCAATGATTTCATCGTCTGGAGCAAGACTCATACCGATAACACCCATAGAGGTTCTACCGGTCTTGCGTACATCGGTCTCCTTGAACTTGATACACATACCCTGCTTGGTAACAAGGAAAATTTCGCTGTCCGCATTGGTTACCTTAACCTCGATAAGCTCATCATCATCACGAAGGTTAATTGCATATAAACCTGTCTTACGGATATGAGCAAATTCAGAGAGCGGGGTCTTCTTTACGATACCCTTCTTGGTTACCATAAACCAGTTCTTGTCCACATCTTCATCCTTAAATGGAATTACCGCAGTTATCTTCTCACCTGCCTCTAACTGAAGAAGATTTACAATAGCCACTCCTCTGGCAGTTCTGCTTGCTTCCGGGATTTCGTACGCCTTCAGACGATATACACGACCAAGGCTGGTAAAGAAGCTTAAATAATTGTGGGTAGTAGTCATTAAAAGATCCTCGATATAATCATCCTCAATGGTCTGCATACCCTTGATACCCTTACCACCACGGTTCTGTGACTTAAAGTTATCTACGGTCATACGCTTGATATAACCCATCTTTGTCATAGCAATGATAGTATTTTCTCTCGGAATCAAATCTTCCATATCCACATCGATATCGTAGCCAATCTTACTTCTGCGATCATCGCCGAATTTATCTGATATGTAATTTACTTCTTCACGAATCACACCAAGTAACACTTTTCTGTCTGCTAAGATAGCCTTATACCCTTTGATTTTCTCAATTAACTCTAAATGCTCGTTCTCCAGACGCTCTCTTTCCAGACCGGTAAGAGCTCTCAGTCGCATATCAACGATTGCCTGAGACTGTGGCTCTGTCAGACCAAAGCGTTCCATCAAACGTTCCTTTGCAATCTGGGCATTCTGGCTGCTACGGATAATAGAAATCACTTCATCGATAAAATCAAGTGCCTTTAACAGACCCTGTAATATATGGTCTCTTTCTTCCGCTTTATTCAGCTCATATTTGGTTCTTCTGGTGACTACATCTTCCTGATGCTTAATATAAAGCTTTAACATCTCAAGAAGGCTAAGTACCTTCGGTTCGTTATTTACCAGAGCCAGCATAATTACACCAAAGGTGTCCTGTAGCTGGGTATGCTTGTACAGTTGGTTTAAAATTACATTAGCATTCACATCACGGCGAAGCTCAATAACCACACGTACACCTTCACGGTTGGACTCATCGCGGATATCTGTGATTCCATCAATTTTTTTCAGCTTAACCAGCTCTGCAATCTTTATAATTAAGTTTGCCTTATTAACCATATATGGAAGCTCGGTTACGATAATCTGAGACTTGCCGTTAGCCATGGTCTCAATATCGGTTACGGCTCTCACTTTAATCTTACCACGTCCGGTTCTGTAAGCTTCCTCACAGCCTCTGGTTCCTAAGATAAGACCACCGGTAGGGAAGTCAGGAGCCTTTACGATATCAAGGATTTCCTCGATATCCGTATCTCTGTCTTCCTCCACAGTATTGTCGATAATCTTATTCACTGCCGCAATTACCTCACGTAAGTTGTGAGGCGGAATATTGGTAGCCATACCTACCGCAATACCGGTAGTACCGTTTACCAAAAGATTGGGATATTTACCCGGTAATACAACCGGTTCCCGTTCTGTTCCGTCAAAGTTATCCACAAAATCTACGGTATCCTTGTTGATATCACTAAGAAGCTCCATAGAAATCTTGGAAAGTCTTGCCTCGGTGTAACGCATTGCCGCTGCACCATCACCATCCATGGAACCGAAGTTACCATGTCCATCTACAAGAGGGTATCTCATAGACCAGTCCTGAGCCATGTTTACCAATGCACCGTAGATGGAGCTATCACCATGAGGATGGTATTTACCCATGGTATCACCAACGATACGGGCACTCTTACGATGTGGCTTATCAGGACCATTATTTAACTCGATCATAGAATAGAGAACTCTTCTCTGTACCGGCTTCAGACCGTCCCTTACATCAGGAAGCGCACGAGCCGCAATAACGCTCATGGCATAATCGATGTAGAAGGTCTCCATTCTTTCTTTAAGATCCACCTCTTGAATCTTATCAAAAATCTTGTCATCCATTATCTAAAATCCATGCCTTTCCAAACCTAGATATCCAAGTTCTTTACAAATTTAGCATTTTCTTCAATAAATTCACGTCTTGGCTCAACCTTATCACCCATCAGTGTGGTAAAGGTTAAATCGATTTCTGAATTCATCTCTTCGTCATAATTTACACGCATGAGAATTCTTCTTTCAGGGTCCATGGTGGTTTCCCAAAGCTGCTCTTCATCCATCTCTCCCAGACCTTTGTAACGCTGAATCTTGTTGTTCTGGTCTCTGCCTACTTCAGCCAAAATCTTATCCAACTCTTCATCACTGTATGCATACCAGATTTTCTTGTTTTTCTCCAGCTTGTAGAGAGGAGGCTTCGCCAGATATACATGTCCTTCTTTAATCAGATTCGGCATAAATCTGTAAAGGAAGGTTAAAAGCAGTGTAGAAATATGCGCACCGTCCACGTCCGCATCGGTCATGAGAATAATCTTGTCATAGCGAAGTTTGCTGATATCGAAATCTTCATGAATACCGGTACCGAATGCAGTAATCATGGCCTTGATTTCCGCATTGGCATAAATCTTATCCAATCTTGCTTTCTCTACATTGAGTATCTTACCACGAAGAGGTAAAATTGCCTGCGTCGCTCTGTCACGTGCATTCTTTGCACTACCACCCGCAGAGTCTCCCTCTACGATGTAGATTTCACAATTTTTAGGATCCTTATCAGAACAATCTGCAAGCTTTCCGGGAAGAGCCATACCCTCTAAAGCAGTCTTTCTGCGGGTTAAATCTCTTGCCTTTCTCGCAGCTTCTCTCGCACGCTGTGCTAAGATGGACTTCTCACAAATCGTCTTCGCAACAGAAGGATTCTGCTCTAAGAAATAGGTCAGCTGCTCAGATACGATACCGTCAACAGCACCTCTTGCCTCAGAGTTACCCAGCTTCTGCTTGGTCTGACCTTCAAACTGCGGATCCTCAATTTTTACACTGATAATTGCAGTAAGTCCCTCACGAATATCCTCACCGGAAAGGTTCGGCTCGCTGTCCTTTAATAATTTATTTGCTCTTGCATACTCATTAAAGGTCTTAGTAATTGCATTTCTAAAGCCCTGAAGATGAGTACCGCCCTCAGGAGTATTAATATTATTTACAAAACTGAATACACTTTCATTGAAGGAATCATTGTGCTGGAAGGATACTTCCACATACACATTATTTTTCTCTCCCTCAAAGTAAAGAATGTTCTCATAAAGAGGAGTTTTACTTCTGTTTAAGTACTGAACAAATTCCTTAATACCACCCTCGTAGTAGAATTCCAGCACTCTATCCTTCTTAACGGTTTCTTCCACAGAAGCTTTGATTTCGGTAGATACTGTTTCTCTGCCCTCTGCAAGAGCATCTTCGTTGGCTCTTTCTAAGAGTTCATTCAGCTGAGTCTCTTTCGCTGCCTGATCTACTATCTTGGATTCCTCGCTTCTCTTATCACGAAGAATGATGCGAAGACCCTTAGTAAGGAAAGCCATCTCACGAAGACGGGACTTTAAAATATCAAATTCAAATACAGTTGTCTCAGTAAAAATCTCACTATCCGGCATAAAGGTAACCTTTGTTCCGGTATGCTCTAAGTCACAGGTTCCGATTTCCTTTAATGGATAGCATACATGTCCTCTTTCATAACGCTGCTTATAAACCTTACCACCCTGACTGATTTCTACCTCCAGCCACTTGGATAAAGCATTAACTACGGACGCACCTACTCCATGAAGACCACCGGATACCTTGTATCCTCCACCGCCGAACTTACCGCCGGCATGCAAAATAGTAAATACTACTTCTACCGCAGGAATCCCTGCCTTTGCATTAATTCCGATAGGAATACCACGTCCATTATCAATAACAGTAATGGAATTGTCTGCATTAATACTTACATCGATGGTATCACAGAATCCGGCCAAAGCCTCGTCAACGGAGTTATCTACAATTTCATAAACAAGATGATGAAGACCTCTGCTAGAGGTTGTACCGATATACATACCGGGTCTCTTACGAACCGCCTCCAGACCCTCTAAAATCTGAATCTGGTCCGCACCATATTCATGATTTACCTCTGTGGTTTTCATTGTTTCTTCGCTCATTTAGAATTCCTTTCTTACACCCGTGCATATTACAAGCCTGCTTGTAATACTGCCTTAATAAATAAAGATTAATTATTTAATCTTTTTGTTCCCTCCGGAATTTCAACGCTTCCGGCAGTCACCTTATATACTTTATCAATTTCAAAACGATTATTTACAAATTCTTCCAGACCGGTACAGGTAATAATAGTCTGAATATCACCGATACTGTTGAGAAGATAATTCTGCCTGTTACTATCCAGCTCAGAAAGTACATCATCCAAAAGTAAAATAGGTGTATCCTTGGTAATTTTCTTCACCAGTTCAATCTCAGAAAGCTTTAAGGAAAGTGCCGCCGTTCTCTGCTGTCCCTGAGAACCGAACTTTCGGATATCAATATCTCCCACATAAAAAGAAAAATCATCTCTGTGAGGACCAACGGTAGTCATCTTAGACTTAATATCCTTGTCCTGACTTGCAAAAAGCCTTTGCTCAAATTCCTCCAGCTCTACATCCGGCTCATAAACAATCTTAATATCTTCTTTTCCGCCGGATAGCTTTAAATGAATATCATAAATAATTTCATTCAGCTGCTTTACAAACAGCTTTCTTCTTTCAATAATCTTACTGCCATAAGAAACCAACTGGGAATCCCAGATATTCAAGGTTTCCTTCAAAGTCGGCTGGAAATATAAATCCTTTAACAGCTTATTTCTCTGGTTCACAATCTTATTATAATTATTTAAATTATATAAATAAAAGCTATCTAATTGACATAGCTCCATGTCCACAAATCTTCTTCTCTCGGACGGACCATCCTTAATAATACTTAGATCCTCCGGGGAGAAAAAAACAACATTACAAAGCCCCAGTAAATCCGCAGCTTTCTTTATCTTCTGACCATCTATGGCTATGCCCTTTGATTTAGACTTCCGAAGATGCATATCCACTCTTGTTTCGATACCATCTTTTTCAAGATATGTACGGATATGTCCCTCTTCCTTGTCAAACTTTACGATGTCCTTATCCTTGCTTCCCTTGTGGGATTTGGTAGTGGCTGCTACAAAAATAGCCTCCAAAATATTGGTTTTCCCTTGGGCATTATCTCCGTAAAGGATATTGGTTCCCTTATCGAAGGTAATATTCAGTGAATCGTAATTGCGATAGTCCATCAGTTCAAGCGATTTAATAATCATCCTTACACACTAACCTTCTATCTTAATTTTTTCACCATCAAATTCTACAATATCACCGGCTACAAGCTTTTTACCGCGCTGATATTCTACTTCACCATTGACCTTTACAAGTCCATCCTGTACTACAAACTTAGCATCCACGCCGGACTCTACAAGGCCGGCGGCCTTTAGGGCCTGGCCTAATTTAATAAAATCTTCTCTTAACTTGATTGTTTCCATATACCTTTTATCTCCACAAGGAGCGAAACTGTAGGTTTCGCTCCGGGTTTTATAAATTAACTTACAGTTGTGAAATTTACAGGAAGAATTAAGTAAATATACTTCTCTTCCGCATCCTTGATAAAGCAAGGTGCCTTTGGATTGACCATATAAAGGTCAATCTTCTCATCTTCGATTACGCGAAGCGCGTCGATTAAGAATTTTGGATTAAATCCAATCATTAAATCCTTACCCTGCTTCTCGATATCAATATCTTCATTCATGCTACCGACGATAGAGTTGATTTTCAGCTCCATACCACCATCAGTGATATTCATGATGATCGGCTTCTTATCCCCTTCTTTTACAAGTAAGGTTGCTCTGTCGATACACTCTAAGAACTCTTTCTTGTTCACCTTTACCTTCGTTTCATAATCGCTGGAAAGCATCTGCTCAATCTTAAAATACTCACCCTCTATTAAACGAGAAACAACAGTTGTATTTTCAAATTCAAATACAATGTGCTTTGGTGTAAAGAAAATATTTACGAATTTATCCGTATCCGGTGATAAAATCTTACTCACTTCATTCAGAGTCTTGCCAGGAACTACCACCTTCTTAGGAGCATAGCTCTCCTTTAACTCAATCTTGCGGATAGAAATACGATGTCCATCCAGAGATACTACCTTGAGCTCAGAGCCGTTGATATCAAATAATTCACCGGTCATCAGCTTATTATTATCATTGTCAGAAATGGAGAAGATGGTCTGTCTTACCACTTCCTTCAGGGTAAAGTGAGAAACAGAGATGCTGTCATCTCTCTCTACATCCGGAAGATAAGAGAAATCCTCTCCTGATTTACCGATAATGTTAAACTTAGCCTTCTGGCAGGTGATGGTAGTCTTAAAGTTCTCATCGGTCTCGATGGTGATGTCACTATCAGGAAGCTTACGGATAATATCCAAGAAAATCTTTGCATCCAGTGCAATGATACCTCTTTCAACAATCTGACCTTCAATAGTAGTCTCGATACCAAGCTCCATATCATTAGCAGTTAACGTAATGATTCCTCTGGTAGCATCGATTAAGATACATTCCAGAATAGACATTGTTGTTTTATTAGGAACTGCTTTAGATACAATGGAAGCTCCTGTTAATAAATTAGATTTTGAACAGATTAATTTCATTTGTGGTTAACTCCCTTCCTGTGGCTTCTCGTGCGCAAAATATAAATAAAATATAATAGTTTTTAACAGTATTAGTATTAATAGGTGTTGATATGTGCATAACTAGTTTTATTATACTATTTATGGGCACAAAATGGAATGTAAAAGTTGTGAATTTATTTAATAATAACTTTGAAAGAATGTGTATAAAAGTAATATTAAGGACTTAGCTTTTTCTTGATAACCTCGATTTTGTTCTTAAGTTCTTCATTTACTTTAAGTTCTTCCACAATTTTATTCACACCGTGGATAATTGTAGTGTGGTCTTTTTTGCCAAGCATTTTTGCAACATTAGCATAGGAAGCATCTGTCATTTCTCTGGAAAGATACATAAATACCTGTCTTGGCAGCACAAATTCAGAGTTACGTCTGCTGGAGGTAATATCTTCTCTCTTTACGCCAAAATGTTCTGAAACTACATCTAAAATAAGAGAAGGTGTAATTTCTTTTGGCTTATTAGGATAAATCATATCCTTCTGAGCTTCTTCTGCCAGAGGAAGTGTTAGATCAACCTTATTTAATCTTGCAAAAGCAATGATTTTATTAAAAGCACCTTCCAGCTCTCTAATGTTGGATTTAATATTCGTAGCAATGTAGGTGATGATTTCTTCATCAATAGGACGGTCACAACTCTCTGCATTCTTACGAAGAATAGCAACTCTTGTTTCGTAATCAGGTGGCTGAATATCTGCAATCAGACCCCATTCGAAACGGGAACGGAATCTCTCATCCAAGGTGTCCATCTCCTTCGGAGGCTTGTCCGAAGAAAGGATAATCTGCTTACCTGCAGAATGAAGAACATTGAAGGTATTGAAGAATTCTTCCTGAGTTGACTCTTTACCTATTATAAACTGTACGTCATCAATCATAAGAACATCAACAGTTCTGTACTTTTCACGAAGTCTTGTCATAGCCTGTGCATTACCGGAACGAATGGATTCAATTACTTCATTGGTAAATACCTCACTACTTACATAGAGAACTTTCGTACTTGGATTCTCCTCCATAATAAAATGACCAATGGAATGCATAAGGTGTGTTTTACCTAGTCCCGGTCCTCCATATAAATAAAGAGGATTGTATGCTTTTCCCGGAGTCTCTGCTACTGCTAAAGATGCAGAGTGGGCAAATTTATTATTGCTTCCGACTACAAAGGTATCAAATTTATATTTAGGATTTAAGTTAGCATTCTCTATATTCACATTCGATATTGGTGCATTATTTATCTGGTAATCCTTGTCCATAGGATCTTTAGTAAGATTTTTTAAATCAGTTTCTAAGATAAATGTAACATCATAATCATGGTCAAACATTTCTGAAATAGTAACTTTAAAAAAGTCTTTGTACTTATTAGAAATGTAATTCAGAGTATGTGGCTGGTCAGACTGAATGACGATGGTAATTAAGTCATTCTCTATACTATAAATCACCAGTGGATCAATCCACGTATCGTATGCTACTTTGGAAATATTATACTCTTTTCGGATAGTATTCTTTATTTCCTGCCATGCTTCTTTAATTATTTCCATTATTGGTTCCTCGCAATCAAAAATTCACTACTTTATATTAATATAAGTGGATAAATATTTCAAATATTACTTATAAACACGGGTAGGGATAAAGTTATCCACATTATGTTGATAACTCGGGTTATAAATATGGTTATTAACATACTTTGTGGAAATGAATGTGTAAAACTCATGTGGATTGTGGATTACTAAAAATCCGCCAAATAACAGCATCTTGATAATTTATCAACAGCTTGTACACAAGATATTGTGATTGTAGAATTATGTTATCCACAAGTAATTCACATTTTGTGGATAACTTTATCCAATTATTTTTTTGTGCATATCGTTGTGGATAACTTTTTTTGTGCAATTTAACAATTTTTATTAAGTCCTCAAAATCGCATATTTACGGACTTTTTTGTAATTTTTGCTTGACATTACGCCCTTTTTTTTATACAATCAATTTGCTGTTTTTTGAGCGTATGATTATGAAACGAAAACTAGTTACCTTACAATAGATTAAGGTTATGAGAGAAGGAGGTGCCTTTTTTATGAAGATGACATTTCAGCCTAAAAAGAGATCTAGATCTAAAGTTCACGGATTCAGAGCAAGAATGAGTACTCCGGGCGGAAGAAAAGTTTTAGCTGCAAGACGTGCAAAAGGAAGAAAGAAATTATCAGCATAGGTCACAGTAATGTGACCTTTTTTTCTATCTTAAGATAGGAAAGGGATAGTAAATGAAATTTTCAGAATCGCTGAAAAAAAATCACCAGTTTCAATTTGTATACAAGAATGGGAAATCATACGCAAATAAGTACCTGGTTATGTATGTAAAGGAAAACGGCCTTGGAAAAAACAGAATTGGAATCAGTGTGAGTAAAAAAGTGGGAAACAGTGTTGTAAGACATCGCGTTACAAGACTGGTAAGAGAAAGTTATCGATTACATGAAAGTATATTCAATAGTGGTTTGGATATCGTAATCGTCGCGAGAGGTAGTGCTGCCATCGTTGGTTTTGAAGAGGTGGAGAGTGCACTGTTACACTTAGGTAAGCTTCATAAGATTATTAAAGTATATTTCTATTTCGATTAATTTTACGGATTTTAGAAAGGTTTAATATCTCTTGGAAGTGAGATTTGGTATTATTATATGAAAAAAGGTTTGATTGCTCTTATTCGATTATATCAGAAATATATTTCTCCGTTGAAAGGAACAAAGTGTCCTTATATACCTACCTGTTCCCAGTATGGTATTGAGGCAATACAGAAGTATGGTGCTGTCAAAGGTTCCCTTCTTGCAGCATGGAGAATTTTAAGATGTAATCCTTTTTCTAAGGGAGGATATGATCCGGTTCCTTAGAGCAGGGTAATCCGAGGAGGATAAATGAGTGGAATTGTTTTAACCCAGTATGATGGTGCCATATTAGGACCAATTGCTAAAGTTCTTGGCTGGATTATGAATGCTATTTTCAACCTGACAGATGTAATTGGAATTCCTAATATTGGTTTATCCATTATCTTATTCACCATTGTAGTATATCTTCTTTTATTACCTCTTACGATTAAGCAGCAGAAGTTCTCTAAGCTTTCTGCTAAGATGAATCCTGAGCTTGAAGCTATTCGTAAAAAGTATGATGGTAAAAAAGATGAAAATTCTGTAATGGCACAGAACCAGGAAATTCAGATGGTTTATGCAAAGTATGGTGTTTCTCCCAGCGGTAGCTGTGTACAGTTAATCATTCAGATGCCTATTTTATTTGCATTATATCGTGTTATTTCCAATATTCCTGCGTATGTAACTAAGGTAAAAAGTGCTTTCTTAGTTCTTGCAGAAAAGATTTTTGAAACAGATCAGGGATTATTTCTTCAGAATTCTGAAGTAGAAGGTATTAAAAATACCGTTATGATGTACGGTCAGAAGATGTCAGGCGATAATACCGTGAATGGTATTATTGATGTATTGGACAAGCTTTCTTCTGCAGATTTAGCAACAGTTGCTCAGCATTATGACTTGAGTTCTTTAACTTATGAAGGTCAGTTAATTTTAAGTAATGATACTACCAGAGGATTATTAGATACTTATAATAATTTCTTTGGTCTGAATATGGCAAACTCTCCTCAGGCGGTTATTACCAGTGCTTTTGCAATCGGTGCATGGGGACTTATCATTGGTGCCATTATGATTCCTTTATTATCAGCTGTAACCCAGTGGATTAATGTTAAGCTGATGCCTCAGCAGGAAAATCAGAATCAGAATTCTGAAATGAGTTCTATGGCACAGTCTATGAAGACTATGAACATGATTATGCCATTTATGTCTGCGTGGTTCTGCTTTACATTACCTTGTGGTATGGGTCTGTATTGGATTGCCGGTTCTGTAGTAAGAACTATCCAGCAGATTGTAATTAATAAATGGATTGATCGTATGGACTTTGACAAATTGATTGCCAAGAATGCGGAGAAGAGTGCAAAGAAGATTGCCAAGATGGAAGAGCAGCAGAAGCTGATTGAGGCTTATTCTAATATGAATACAAAGAAGATTCAGAATAGAGCAAATTCAGCAAATCCTTATGCTACTCAGTCTGATGTAAAAACAAACTCTGAGACATATTATACAAATGCTAAGCCGGGAAGTATGATGGCAAAAGCAAATATGGTAAAAGATTTTAACGAAAAGAATAATAAGTAGTTTCAATTAATTATGGAGGGTTAAAGATATGGAATTTATTGAAGTATCTGCGAAAACTGTAAATGAAGCTATTATGGAAGCATGCCAGAGATTAGGTGTTACCAGTGATAAGCTTGTTACAGAAGTTATTGAAGAAGGTTCTAACGGATTTTTAGGTATTGGTGCAAAGCCTGCAAAGATTAAAGCTGCAGTTAAGAATTCTGTAGAGGATAGTGCAAAGGATTTCTTAAAAGAAGTTTTTGCGGCAATGAATTTAGAGGTTGTAATTGATGTTAAATATGACAAAGTAGATAACACCATGGATATCGAGTTAAGTGGTAATGAGATGGGTGTTTTAATCGGTAAGAGAGGACAGACCTTAGATTCTCTTCAGTATCTTGTATCTTTAGTTGTGAATAAGGATGTTGAGAACTATATTCGTGTTAAGGTTGATACAGAGAATTATCGCCAGAGAAGAAAAGATACTCTTGAGAATCTTGCTAAGAACATTGCTTATAAGGTTAAGAGAACTAAGAGATCTGTTTCTTTAGAGCCAATGAATCCATATGAAAGACGTATTATCCATTCTGCACTTCAGAATGATAGATATGTTGTAACTCATTCCGAAGGTGATGAACCTTTCAGAAGAGTAGTTGTTACATTAAAAAGATAAGTTTATAATATAGGAAATGTACTTGTTACATTTCCTATATTTTTGTACTCTTTTATTTTGTAAAAGGAGCGAAATGTCATGAAAACAGATACCATTGCTGCAATTGCAACTGCGCTTTCAGATTCTGGAATCGGTATTATCCGCGTATCCGGTGAGGAAGCATTTTCTATTGTAAATAATGTATTTCGTAATAAAGCCGGTAAGAAATGTCTTTTAAATAAGGAATCACATACCATTTCTTATGGTTTTATTGTTGACTTTGCAGAAGAATATGATGAAAATTGGAAAAAGCATATTGTGGATGAAGTCATGGTTGCGGTAATGAAGGCTCCGAAGACTTACACTATGGAAGATACTGTGGAAATCAACTGCCATGGTGGAGTGTTACTTCTGCAAAAGGTATTGGAGCTGCTTTTAAAAAATGGTGCTCGGATGGCGCAGCCCGGAGAATTTACCAAGCGTGCGTTTTTAAATGGTCGTATTGATTTATCC
>F42_Fallow_Deer__coassemble_417_pt1 | contig 16218 bp, 10 predicted proteins | sample F42_Fallow_Deer__metabat2_low_PE_003 | metagenome-assembled genome bin F42_Fallow_Deer
TTATTTATAACGTCATAAATAGGGGGCTCTGTGGATAAAACTACGGAAACTCAAGCCTATCTGGGGATTGTAAAAAACAAAAAATCTGATATAGTAAAGGCAGTGAACCAATCTGAAACACATCTCAGGTGTAGTCTGTCTTTTATTTTCCTACAGTAAATTTACGCTACCAAGTTTGAAAAATAACTTGTAAAGATTACGCTTTCTGCTATAATATAATTAACACAAGGCAATCGCCACAGAGTGGTTGACCAATAGAGAGACGAAAGCCTTCCCGCACCGGTCAAAGTACAGGGAAGGTTTTTGTTATGTTAGTGACATATCAAATAAATGAATGTCAGCAGTGCTAAGAGGAACATTCCGAAAGACATTAAGTCTTCAAAATCGAAATTATTGTTCATAAGCATCACCCCCATTCCGTAAGAATGAAGGTCAACCACCCTGTATCACGATTGCCGGTAGCATTGCTGCTACTAGAAATATTATACCATAAACCGAGATAGAACACAAGTTCGCTTTCCTAAAAACCATAAATTCCATACTTGATTTCGTAGATATTATCCGATACAATCCCCTCCGAAAGGAGGGAGAACCCTATGGAAAACGAACAGGAAATAAAATTTTATACAGTAGCAGAAGTAAGTAAAATGCTAGGGATTATTAGGTCAAGGACATATGAATGGGTTACCAGTCCACAATGTCCTTTTCTAGTGCTTCGGATAGGCAAACGGATTATCATACCTGCAAATAATTTTGCAAAATGGTATGAGAGTTTTGCAGATTGCACAACGGAAGAAAATTGATAGAACAGAAGTTGTTAATACCCATATAGAAATATTACCGGAATTAGAATATTACCGAATTGGTGGTTGGAGTTGAAATATTACCATCCGTATGGAGCACTTGGAATGTGTGGACTGTATGGAAATTTAGGAAATACTGATGTTTATAGAGACTTTTGGATAGTGGGGACTACCTAAGAGTCTCTTTTTTGATTGGAGAGACGGGAAAATGTCATTGGGGGTACAGGTAGAAAAAGTATCTCCCTACATCCTGCGCAGGCTTAAAAAACGTCATTTCTAGGTATAAAACGAGAGCAAAGGGGTGCAGGTGCGTTGGAATATACCCAATAGCCCACATTTTTGAAAAAGCGGGGTATCGAGAGCGTAACAGCCTAATAGTACCCAAAACACAATAAATAACATGTATAATTAATGAAAAAACAGCCCCCACAGGGTACTGAAGAAAGTTATTTTACCAGTACCCTGCGACTACTGTTTTAAAGTAAAAAAGACCAGTGTAATCATCAAATTACACTGGTCTTTGATTTATACTGGATAGAAATGTTTGTAAGAGTATTTGTTGTTCACTGGTAAGCATGGAAATATCTAGAGTGGTAGTAGATGATTTTTGTAGTCCGAGCAGATAGTCTGTAGAACAATGATATAGTGACGCCAGAGCCATTAGATTTTCCACACTAGGAACTCGCTCAGAGCTTTCATAGTTTGAGATAATGCTAGGAGAGACACCGATAGCAACAGCAGCCTCTTTTTGTGACATTTTTAATAATTGTCGTTGTGTTTGCAGGCGTTCACCTAATCCAAGTACCATAGTATAATCCTCCATTCGATAATTTTACCTTTTATATAATTGCTTTGGGAAAATAAAAATATGCTAAAAACATTGAGAACTTTGCTGAAAGAGAATATAATGAAAAAAAGGAAAAAAGTACTATGCAAGGAGGATTGCCATGAAAAGAAGGATAAGTATTGTTTGTATAGTGTGTCTGCTTGTTAGCTTATGCTTGAATGTTCTATATATTCCGGTATCAGCGGCAGAGACTAGGACGGAGTACCGTTACCATCGTTATATTGATAATGCAGGAAATGTGTCAGTGTGTGCTTACTATGGAAATTGGAAGTACAATACATCTTCCATGAGGAAGGAATATACGGACTGGTTGGAGTCACCTTTGACCGTGGATAACGGGAAATACTCATGCTATAGCCACGTTTATCAAGGACAATCCTGCGACAAGGCAGGTTGTACAGATTCATCTATGGACACCAATCGTTATGTAGATGGAAATGGAACCTATTGGTTTTATGAAGAGACAAGAGTAATCGAGATAGTGCCAACACCGGCACCAACAGTAGCACCGACACCGGCACCAACAGTAGCACCGACACCGACACCGGCACCAACGGTAGCACCGACACCGGCACCAACAGTAGCGCCGACACCGACACCGGCACCAACGGTAGCACCGACACCGGCACCAACAGTAGCACCGGCACCGGCACCAACACCTGTACCAACGGTAGCACCCATTCCGGTACAAACAGCAGTACCAACTTTGCAACCCCAAGTAGAGAAGGAGGAGGTTATTGTTTTTAATGAAGTGCCACAGGGTGAAACTACTATTTGGGCTGAGATAGGTACGGAGGTGTTGAAGTATGCTGTTGATATTTTTGATTGCTTTGTGGATTCCCTTAGTTCGGAGGATGAGTTGGAGGTGGCAAAAGCCCTTCTGAGTAATAAGGAATTACTCAAAAATCTTTTAGATGCAACATTCATTGGAAAAATAGAAGCGGATGATGTTAGAAATGAACTTTTGGAGATGGTAGAAAATGTCACAAATGTAGATGATATTGGCGATGAGGTTTTGGGTGATGTGGCAGGAGTGCTTTTTAAGGCGTTGACGCAGCAGCCAGAATTGTGTGGAGAAGCTATTTCAACATTGCTGAAATATTCACCGCAATTGGTTTTGATGGTTGTGACCGGAAACTGTGGTGATAAAATACCAGGATTTAAATTGTTACTAGGAGTTTTTGAAGTATCGGCAGAGCGTTTCTGGAATTTAGGAGAGGCGTTTGCAGAATATTCGGATGCAATTAATGCGGTGGAGGAATCTCTTGTGGCAAGATACGAAAATCTGGTTTTGCACAATTACAAATTTTATGGCGAGGTGACAAAGCTTGCATTAGAAGACAAGCAGCGCGGAGAGTATGTGTCTTTGAAGGAAGTAAGGATGTGTGAAAATACTATGGTTGGAATAAGGGATGAAATCCGAACTTCCATAGATGACAAGCTAGATTTTTGGTTCCGATTCTTTCATTCACAAAAAGCGAAGCATTTAGAAGAAATAGTGAAGGAATTGGATGCGTTGGAGTTTGATTATACGGAGTATTATTTAGATGTGATGGAGGAGTAACATATGGAAAAGATATTGAAATGTTTTATTAGAATGATGGTATGTTGTAGTTTGATTTTTTTGACAGGCTGTTCAGAAAAGATAAAGCAAGTAAGTATGGAACAGTTGGAGGCAGATATCCCCACAGAGGTAATGGAGCTAAAGATTGATAGCGGTTTTATTCCTTTGGAGGTGGAAACATTGGAGGTTGTAAAGCGGTCTACGGAGGATATATATGATGAAATACATTGTGATTTGGTGATGAATAGTACAGAATATGAGGTGTGCTGTCGCTATGTATGTGAATACAAGTATTATGATCAAGGCGGATGGGCACTTATGGATTACGGCTTAGAAGAGGTAACAGTATCGTGCTTAAGTGAAATACCGGCTGTACTTCAAACCAACATGGAGAAAAACAGTGTTAAATGGGATGGAAATTATTATGATGTAGAGAATGTCGAGTGTAAGAGAAATAGTGGTACATCTTATGAATTTGTGTATGACATTAAAACATCAGGAGAATATCGATATGAAACAGGAGAATACAAAAAGATATATTCCTTAGAAACGAGTGGAATGTATATTTCGTGGCAGGAGACAGAGGATGGTAGCGGAGTTGTTACAACATGGGACATTGTAGGAACTTATGTTGGAGAAGGAACAGATAAAAAGGTAAAAATCGTGATTGATTCATATGATCCTAATACCCAAAAGGTACATATTGCATCTTATCAATATGAAGCCAGTGAAGCATGGTTTTTGGGTGGGGATGAAAAGTATGATATGAGTGATTTTGAGGTGACTGCAGAAATAACGGAGCCAACGGTATATAATGACTTTTCAATAGTGTTGGTAATAGATTTTGAAGTAAAGGATAGGGAGTGGCATCGAATTGGATTTGATGCGGATAGGGCAAGATCTTCATCCATGACTCTTACCAGAAGTGAATAGAAAGGGTAATTTTGATATGAAAAATTTTAAATGGCTTGTAGTGGCAATCATGGGTGCTATTGTGATGACAGGATGTGGAAATGGTGTGGGAGAAGATAGTTCCCTTGACAAGAGTTTCGAGACAAGTGTTGAGGGAAGTGTTATTGAGTCTAAGGACGAAGGTATACAGGAAAAAACGAGTTCAAGTAAAGAAGCGGAAATAGAAAGTGCAGAAGAAAATGTGTTTAGCATTACAGGGAAATGGTGCATGATTGATGTCGAAGGAGGATATGTAGAATTTAGAGAGGATGGTACGGGTACGGCTTGGGAAGATGGAACAGATACTATCGTGGATTTTGAGTATGAGATAGATTTAATGGAGAATGTGGTTTATGTAAATTCTAACGAGTATGAGACAGAGGTGTTGAATATTAGTGAAGAAGACGGAATTGTAACATTGGGAAGCTGGATTATTCGGGAAGCAGATTTTCTTGCCATGAATGATGGGAAAAAGAATGGCGTAGATTATGAAGCGAATATTTTAGGGAAATGGATTCCGGTGAATGGGGACCTGGAAGGTGAAGCCTATATAGAATTTTTTGAAGACAATGTGGCGGTAATGTATGTAGGAGAAAATTCAGAAAAAACTGTTATTGAGTATAAGATTGATGCAGAAAAGAAAGTGGTGGTACTCTATGATACTGCTACCAATGAAGAAGTAGAGGTGAATATTGTAGAAGAAAATGGTAGAATTATCTTACAAAATGAATATGATACCTGTGTTCATGAAAATGATTATAGGGAATGATGGAGATGTGATGGGAGGAGATATACGATGAAATACATTGCAACTTGGTGTTCTAGTAAAGGAAGGTAGGTATGGTGGGCTTGGCTTTGCTCACACTCCATTCCGTAAGAATGAAGGTCAACCACCCTGTATCACGATTGCCAGTAACAATGCACGCTTGTAAAACCCAAGCGTGCATTGTTATTTTCGCAATAATGACTTGCTATACTTTTTGATGCGGGTTGATATAATTAAGATACGACGTCGAAGAAAAGAAGAAAGGTCGGAAGCATATGAAAAATTGTATTAGCGAAAATATCAGAAAGTATAGAAAAATCAAGGGTTTTACGCAGGAGGAGCTTGCGTTGGAGCTTGGCGTTACACCACAGGCGGTGAGCCGTTGGGAAGCAGGAGCGGGAATGCCGGACATTTCATTAATTGTACCCATTGCGCAGAATCTGGGGGTGACGACGGATACATTGTTTGGAATGGAAGATATTGTGTACGATCAACTTGCCATAGATAAAGTGAAGGAACAGATGAACGCATTATACGATGAGAGCAACAGACGCCAAAGCATGGTTGCGATTTGTGATTATTTAAAGGGGGAAATCGAGGATAATCCTACCTGCTATGAACTGTTTGCACTTTATCTTGAGAAGATTGCTTCGATTAGTATGCATGTTGATTTTGATGGCTTTCTTAAGGACGCAGGTGACAAATGGGAGAAACTTAGAACAGACGGCATAAAGAAAGCAATTATTGTTATGAAACATGCCAAGAACAGGGATTTGATAGACCGGGTACACTGGGCGTTGGCATGGATCTATATTCATGAAAAGGATTATGAGAAAGCGAGAGAGCATATTGAAGCTCTTCCGTCGGTTAAGTCTAACAGATTGCAGGAAAATATTTATTCTAAACTTGCACTCTTTGAGGGCGGTTTTGCAAAAGGTATGGAACAAACCAAAGCGATAATTGAAAAAGAGTTTGAGCATTACACTAAGGCAATTGGTTCTAAAATATACTATGATTTTGAGTCATATGCGTACTTTGCGGATAAAGCGTCTGCGGTATCCTTTGGAGAATGGAGCTTAGGTGTAATGAAAGCATTGTTTGCAAGGGAGACATTGAGAGTGGATGTGGATGGCTATCTTGGAGAGTGGTGTTTCTTCATGACTTTGACTTATTTGAAAGCCGGAGATGCCCAGGGTGCCATTGCTGCATATAATAAGGTCAAAGAGCATGTGACTTCGGATAAAAAAGAGAAAATCTTACGCAAGGTTAAAGGGGTGTGTACGGAAGAAGTATATTATGCTTTTGAAAGGGAGATTTGTAAATGATTACTATCTTATGAGAAGAAAAAGTAAATTGCATAAACAAAATTATTGTCTATACGCATCACCTCTATTCCGTAAGAATGAAGGTCACCCATCCTGCATTACGATTGCCTGATGGGTAACAAAACAAACGACTATCAAAATAAAAACATAGATAAATAGACATGAGCGTGGTATACTCATAGTAAGTAATATTTTCACTTACGAAGGAGGACGGCTCGTGGAGAATAAAGAAGCTAAAACGAAAAAGCCAATTTGGCAGTGGATTCTAACGGTTTTCTTTGGATTATGTGTATTGGTATTTTTTCCAAGTGTTGCGAGTCTTTTGTTTGCTTTTGTCACATTTGCGTTGTGTCCGGCAAAGAGGGTGAGAGCAGTTTGGGATAGGATAATGCCCAAGAGCAGGCTACGGGCAGCATTAGTAGCAGTGGTTGCGTTTATTGCAGTGATGATTTCACCAACCAATGAAGCACCGGCAGGTCAAACGGATAGTAATAATGCTGCAATAGAGTTTTCAGTGGAGGAGAATATAGCAGTCGCCTCAGATGGGATAATACAAGACGTGCCCGAAGAAATACTTCTTACGGAAACGCCGGAACCCACGCCAGAGCCCGTGGTAACGCCGGAACCCACACCAAAGCCAATGGTAACACCAGGGCCAACACCGGAACCCACGCCAGAGCCAACGGTAACACCTGAGCCCACACCAGAACCAACGGCAACGCCGGAGCCGACGATAGAGCCGACAGCCACATCAGCACCAACACCCATGGGGATAACGTATGTGTTAAATACAAACACAAAGAAGTTTCATTATGAAAGCTGTAGAAGCGTTAAGCAAATGAAGGAGAAAAACAAAGCTTACCATGTAGGTACAAGGGAAGAGTGTATTGACATGGGATATGATCCATGTGGGAATTGTCATCCATGATGTTATACTTGACAACACTATCTTCAAGTGCTACACCCCATTAATTCAAAATAAAAAGGCTTTGAAGAGGAATAGAAGATATTAGGGGGCACAGAGAGGTAAATTCGCCCTAAGTTGATATGATATCAGCTTAGGGCTTTTTGTTTTGGAGAAATGTCAGAATGGAGAAGGGTTTTACATCCGCTTGTGGAAGTGTGAGAGATATGATATTCTGAACAAAATAATGTCTTGAGGAAGAAGAAAATGCGGAGATTATTTCAATAGATGTTGCCACCGATAATTTTTATAGGCTGGAGGCTGTGATTTACCAGCGATATACAGAAGTCGAATGGTAAAGCTTCGGAGGGAATTATGATACTAAGTGTAAGCCGTAGAACGGATGTGCCAAGCTATTATTCTGAATGGTTTTACAATCGAATAAAGGAAGGTTTCTTGTATGTGAGAAATCCCATGAACCCCCATCAGGTGAGTAGGATTGAGCTGTCACCGGAGGTGGTGGATTGTATTGTTTTCTGGACCAAGAATCCTCAGCCGATGCTGGAGAGGTTAGGGGAATTGGTGGCGTATAAGTACTATTTTCAGTTTACGTTGACGGGATATGGGAAGGATATTGAAAGTAATGTTCCTCATAAAAAGGAAGTGGTGATTCCTGCCTTTCAGAAGCTTTCGGAGCAGATAGGGACAAAGAGAGTGATATGGAGATATGACCCGATTCTCTTTAATCGGACGTACACACCGGAATATCACTTGAAGGCATTTGAACAGATTGGGGCGGCACTTAAGGGCTATACGAATAAGTGCGTCATAAGCTTTGTGGATGAATATGCTAAGAATAAAAAGAGTATGGCGGGATTGCAGGTATATAATCTCCCGGAGACAGAACGGAAGGATTTTGCAGGGAAGCTTAGTGAAATCGCAAAGGAAAATGGGATGAGTATTGCCAGTTGTGCAGAAAGTATTGATTTAGCACAGTGTGGTATAGAGCATAACAGTTGTATCGATAAAACATTGATTGAGGACATTATCGGATCCAAATTGAAGGCTTCCAAGGATAAGGGGCAACGCCCGGAATGCGGCTGTGTGGAAAGTGTGGAGGTGGGAACCTATAATACTTGTAAAAACGGTTGTAAATACTGCTATGCTAATCACAGCCCGGAGAGCGTGATAGAGAATTGCAGGAAATATAGTGTTGATTCGCCGCTACTCTGTGGTGTAATAACCGAGGAGGATAAGATTAGCAAGCGGAAGATGAAGTCCTTGAGAGATGTGCAGATGAGTCTGTTTGATATGGAGGATGAAAAATAGCAAGTAAAAGCGTCATACCATGGAGGAATCCAAAGTGTATGACGCTTTTGATGAATATTCTATTCCTCCGAATTACAGATGCCCATATAAAAGGTGAGCAGATAAAGTCCGCTAAGTCCTACCAGAGAATAGATGATTCTGGATAGCCAGGACATCTCACCAAATATAAATGCAACAAGGTCAAATTGAAAGAGACCGATAAGACCCCAGTTAATTGCACCGATGATACCGATAGTGAGAGCAGCGCAATCTATAAATTTTTTGCCCATGATTTACCTCCATTCCATAAGAAAAGTTGTTAATATCAGTAGTAGTATAACCGGAAGATGGAGTATTATTCTTTTTTTAAAATTTACCAATTCTTTCATTTTTGTTACATCGCTTTACTTCACTAAAGTTCAATGCTATAATAAAAGCGATTACATGGGAGTGTAGTCGGGGGAGAAGAACGGAGGAAGCGATGGGTAAGCTATTAATTAGCAAGAATATGGAAAGCTTTCTGGAGATTTTGCATAAACCAGTGCGTTCCAGAGAGGAATTGCTGGTATGTGTCAGAGATGCACTCAGTTGTATTGCATCGGAGATGTGTATCGGAAAAGTGACGGTGAACCTGTCCGTGCCACAGACCCAGCTGCGCGCCCAAATAGATAATTTTGTATACACATTGTATGAAGGTGTGGGTGAGACGAGATATGAGCCGATTGCCCTCAGCTATCGTACCGGAGATGGCGGAACGGTAGTGATTAGCTTTTATGCAGAGGAAGGATATTCCTGGAGCCCGGAAGAGTTTACAGAGATACGCATCTTGGGAAAGCAGATTTTTTCTGCATTCAGTCAGGTGATGATGAGCAGTCTTTTGACGCAGGCTATGCAGACGGATTTGGCGATGGGTATCCCTAATGTGTCCGGTTTTATGGCTTTTGCCGGAAAGCTTTTTGAGCAGGGGAAATTGGAAGATTATCATGCAATCTACCTGAATATTCACAATTTTAAGTATGTAAATAAAGTGTTGCCCCATGTGCAGGCTGATGAGGTAATGAAGATATATGCCAACATGCTGACCAAAGTTTTGGATGTCGATGAAATGGCAGCCAGACTGGGTGGAGATAATTTTGTGGCTCTTGTGCATAAAGAGAATGCGGAGAAATTTATTGCATTTATTAACAATGTGGATATCATCTACCAGAATGAGGAAGATATTAAGAAATTTAATTTCGGTGCTACCGTGGGGGCCAGTGAGCTTAATGAGCTGAACAATGCAGGTGAGGTGATGGTTCGCATCAGCATTGCGTATCAGGTGGCAAGGCAGAGCGAGAGCAACGGATTGGTATATTATAATGATGAAATCTACAGAGCTGTTATGCAGCAGAAGGAGATTATTGCAAGATTTCATAAAGCTGTGCGGAATAAAGAGTTTCTGGTATATTATCAGCCCAAGGTAACCACACAGGATAAGCAGATATGTGGTGCGGAGGCACTGGTTCGTTGGAAGACCACGAATAAGCTTTTGTCGCCCACAGAGTTTGTACCAATACTGGAGAAGGAAGGCAGTATCTGTAAGCTGGATTTCTATGTGCTTGACAGAGTATGTGCACTTCTTGAACGGTGTAGGCAGGAGAATTTACCATTTATTAAGATTTCAGTGAATTTCTCCAGAAAGCATGTGGAGAATCCTAATCTGGTAAAAGAGATTGTTGACACCATAGATAAATATCAGGTGCCGCATCAGTATATTGAGGTTGAACTGACAGAGAGTGAAGATTTTAGGGATTATATTGTGATGTCGAAGCTGATTGATGATTTGAAGGCGGTGAACATAAGTACTTCTATTGATGATTTCGGAACCGGATATTCTTCCTTAAATATGCTTAAGATGACCAATATTGATCTTCTGAAAATTGATAAGTCCTTTGTTCCCTTTGAGGAGGAGGCAAGGGAGCGGAGAAAAGATATTATTATGTTTGAGAATATTGCGCGTCTTGCGAAGGAGCTTGGCATTCAGATTATTGCCGAGGGTGTAGAGACGGAGCAGCAGTATGAATATCTTGCGGAAGCAGGCTGTGATATGATTCAGGGACATTTCTTCGATAAGGCATTGCCGGAGGAAGAGTTCATGGAACGTATGAGAATCGGCCATTACTAAAAATAGAGAGAACTGTTTGAATGACGAATTTCGAACAGTTCTTTTTTTACGCCTAGTACTTTCGTAACACAAATGTAACAAATGACCATTTTTGAACAATATGTTTTGTGGAAAATATACAAAAAACAAATGCGATAGAGGGCGGATGACTATGGGAGATGACGAAAAATGTAAGAGCTTACATGAGAAAATGGTCGATTTTGCGTAATATTTTCACCAAAATGATTAGAAGCTGTACATAATAACTACTATAATCAAAACGATAATAGTTTAATAATACTTCTATTAAACGTATAGGGAGGTAAAAGATGAAAGGAAAAACAAGGACACGTCTTTTAAGAGCAATGGCATTGACCCTTAGTGCAGCTATGCTTGTGGGAAATACATTCTCTGTGTCAGCAGAAACCGTTTCATCCGGAGATATTGTATCCGGTGGTGACGCTGTTGCAGAAATCGTATCCTCTGGTGATGTGCTTTCACCTACTCTGTTAAGTGCAGGTGGATCATGGGAAGAGTACACAAGTGATGCATTGGTGGCAAGCTATGCTTTTGGCACAGATGTAACTGCAGACAGCGTGTATGCTAATGGTGTAGGCTTCTACAATGAAACCTATAACGATGCAGCGCAGGGCTGGGTTGGAAGTGTATACTATCCAAGAGAAAAGACTGCAGCAGCAGGTGCTGATTTTGTAAAGGCGGCAGACGGAAGTCTTGCAATTTCAAGTAAAGTATGGACCGAGACAGAAAGCTCAGGATATGGTGTTTATACATATGAGAACACCTCCAGCTTTGTTATGGATCTTGCTCCAGCTGATTACGAAGTAGAGGTTACTTTCGTAAACCCTACAGACGCTGCATATGTAGCTTATGTAGAAGCAGAAGATATTACTAAGGCAAGTGATATCAACGTGGCAGCAGGAAGTGAGGCTACTGCAAAGTTCACTGCTGTTTTAGTTAATGGATCATTAGAATTAAAGTTCTTAGCAGCAAGCAGTGCTACTGATGAAGCATCAGCAGCTACTCAGACAGTATATGTTAAGAATGTATCTGTTACCAGAAAGGCAACAGAAGAACAGGGACTTAAGCCTACCATTTATCTTGCGTCTGACTCAACTGTTCAGACCTATGATAAGGGTTACTATCCACAGACAGGATGGGGCGAAACGTTAGCTCTTTTCTTTGGTGGACAGGTTCAGGAGAGCGAGGCTGACAACTGTGGCTACAGTCAGTCACAGGTTTACGAGGCTGAGAATGCTATCGTAGAGAACCGCGCAATCGGTGGACGTTCTTCTTATTCCTTCATTGCAGAAGGTAAGTTAGATGACTTATTAGAAGATATTAAGCCTGGCGATTATTTATTCGTTCAGTGGGGACACAACGATGCAACTGCTTCCAGACCAAATCGTTATGTTGATCCGGCTGATTTTGAACAGTGGATTCAGTATTATGTAGATGGTGCGGTACAGAGAGGTGCAACCCCTGTACTTGTTACTCCTGTAGCAAGATATAGCTATATCACAAATGAGGATGGCAGCTTAAATACTTTCGTAGGAAACTTTGAAGCTTACGGTGATGTGATGAGAAAGATGGCTTCAGAGCAGAATCTTGCCCTTGTAGATTTAACTGCTCGTTCTGTAGCTGTTTGTAATAATTTCGGAATCGAAGGCGCGAAGTCTTTATTCCTTCATGTAAATGCCGGTGATTATCCAGATGGTGCTTATGCAGGCGGTGCAACTGACTCTACCCACTTACAGTACTACGGTGCATACAAGTTTGCACAGTGTGTAGCTCAGGGTATTCAGGAATGTTCCCTTCTTTCTGATTTAGCATCTAAGGTAGTAATCAGTATTCCTGAGACTGTTCCTGCTAAGGTTACAAATCTTGCAAGCGGTGCAGTAGGTGCATCCAGTGTAAATATGAGCTGGGATGCAGCAGAAGGTGCAGAGTTATACTATATCTATCGTGAAGTTGCAGCAGATGAAGCTGCAGCAGAGGCTGTTGTATTTGATGATAACAGCACAAAGTATTCTGTATCTGCTACCAACAAGTATGCAGATGGCAGCTGTGAATCAGGCGTGACTTACGTATACGCAGTTCGCGGTTTCAATGAGAAGGGCTTAGGTGAATTCTCAGATAAGATTGTTGTAACAACAAAGTCAGCCGGAATGAAGTTCGACTTTAACTACCAGAATTCTCCTACCATGGATGGTTGGACAGGTATCAATCATGACCAGATGTATGATAAGTCTGTAGGTTATGGATGGATTACCGCTCCTAACAACGGACGTAACAGAGCTGGCAGCGGCAATGCTGATGCCTCTGCAATGGCAGACGATTTCTGTCTTGGTGCAGGTGAATTCGCAGTTGACCTTCCGAATGGTGACTACGAAGTAACTGTATATGCAGCAGATTTATTACCTGGTACAAGTACCATTAAGCCTTCTTACACCGCAGAAGGTGTGGCTCTTGGTTCTATTTCTTGTAAACAGGCTTTAGGCAGCACTACCAACACTGTACGTGTAGTAGATGGCCAGTTAAATATCGTTGTTGGTGGTACCAACCAGTACATCAACGGTATGACTATTACCGAAATCTTAAAGGCTCCAAGCGGACTTGCAGATAGCGAGCACAGCGTGGACGGCAACAAGATGTCATTCCTCATCGGCTTTAACGGTGTTGATGAAGCAGTAAAATATAATGTATATCGTAAGAGTACTTCTGATGCTGAATTCTCTGTTGTTAAGAGCTTCACTGTAGAAGAGTACGCAGCAGATGATCTTGCATGCAGAGCAATGATTATCGACCTTGGTGAATCATATCAGTATTATATGACTTGCGTTACCTCTGATGGTACTGAGTCTGCACCAAGTAATACCATTACCGTAGAAGGTGTATTAAAGGAAGCAGCTGTAGCGAAGGCTCCTCAGAATGTAGTATGTGTAAGCCCAGCAGAAGGTGCAACTGAGCTTGCAAGAGAGATTACTATTTCATGGGATGCAGCAGAGGTTTCTGCCGGTACGGATGGTAAGGTTTATGATGTAATCAAGTACATCGTATATCGTTCTGAAAAGGCAGAGGATGAGAAGGGCTTCTCAGCATTTGAAAAGATTGGTGAGACTACTTCTACTACCTATACCGATAAAGATGGCGTAGCAACCAACATTAACTACTATTATAAAGTGGCAGCTTTAAATGCAGGCGGTTTAAGTGAGCAGTCTGCAGCATGTAAGACTCCGATTACCGGTAAGCTGGTAGCAGGCGGTCTGGAGACTTACACTGACAGAGCAGTGGCAGCAATTAACCTTGCTGGCAATGACGGCGGTGAAGTAAACGTTTCTGCAACTGATGCAAACGGCAATGAGTACACTCAGGGTGTATACCTTAGCTGGAGAGCATTCGAAGCAGATATGAATGCTAATAATGAACTTGCAACTACCTTTACTGTATATCGTAATGGTACTGCAATTGCTGAAAATGTTAAGGTTACTAACCTTGTGGATGAAGCAGGTACTGTAAATGATAAGTATACTGTTGTTGGAAGTAACGATGCTGCTCAGAACATTAAGACCATTGAGACCAGTGTTTGGGCAAACAAGTATTTAGAGTTTAATTTCTACTGCCCGGCAGATGAAACTATGCCGGATGGTACTACTACCGGATTCCATGCAAACGATATGTCTGTAGGCGATGTGGATGGAGACGGTAACTTAGAATTATTCGTTAAGTGGTATCCTGACAATGCTAAGGATAACTCTGGTGGCGGATATACAGGTAAGACCTATATTGATGCTTATGAAGTAAACTTCTCTACCGGTGAGTCTAAGCTTTTATGGCGTCTGGATATGGGTGTTAACATCCGTTCCGGTGCACACTATACTCAGTATCAGGTATGGGATTTTGACGGAGATGGTAAGGCAGAAATTGCTGTGAAGACAGCCGATGGTACTACCATGTATGTAAGTGAAGATGGTACTGCAAATACTCTTACCATGAAGGCTTATGTAGGTGCATGCGATAGCAGCGCACTTCCTGTAAACGTTATTAGTGAAGCGAATGATTACAGAAATTCAGGCGGATATGTATTAGATGGTCCTGAATATTTCACAATCTTCAACTGTGATGACGGAAGCAAGATTGATGATGCAGATTATACTCCTGGAAGAGGCACCGTAGGTGCTTGGGGAGATGCATATGGTAACCGTGTAGACAGATTCCTTTCTGCTACCGCATACTTAAATGGTGAGACTCCTTTTGCAGTATTCTGTAGAGGTTACTACACCAGAACATGCTTAACCGCATACTACTTAAAAGATACCGATAACGATGGAATCGGCGATACTATCGAAGAGTACTGGGCATTCGATACCGCACAGGCAGGAAGCCAGTACGAAGCACAGGGTAACCATGGTTTATCTGTCAATGATATCGATAACGATGGTAAGGATGAAATCATCTATGGTGCATTAGTAATTGACAATGATGGTACTGTAATGTACTCTACCGGACTTGGTCATGGTGATGCTATGCATGTATCTGACTGGGTATCATGGAACGATGGCCTTGAGGTTATGTCTGTTCATGAGCATGTTGAAGCAACTTATCATGTAGAAGTACGTGATGCTGAAACAGGTAAGATTTTAATGGGTTACAATACTGGTCTGGATACCGGACGTGGTGTTGCGGCTGATATCGATCCTACGGCAGAAGGTGCAGAGTGGTGGTCTATTGCAAGTCCTACTTATGAAAGCAATGATGAACCTGCATGGGATTCTACTGACGGTGAAGTTTACTCAACATGGTCAACTTTAGAAAACTTAATTAAGCTGGCAAATTCTACTCCTGCGTCAAACGCATCCATCTTCTGGGATGGCGATTTACTCAGTGAGATTCAGGATCATACCTTTGATAAGGCAGCTTACGCACCTACCGGTGTTGTAATTTATGATTGGGATTACGAGTCTGATGAGCAGATACCTGTACTGAAATCTGCTGAAATCTGGTCAACCAATGGTACTAAGGGTAACCTTGGCTTAATCGCTGATGTACTTGGTGACTGGAGAGAAGAAATCATTACCAGAGCTTCCGCAGACAAGAATGCAGTAAGAATTTACTCTACTACTATTCAGACAGATTATGTTGTACCTTGTTTATTAGAAGATTTAGCTTACAGAGAAGGCGTAGCATGGCAGAACGTTGGTTACAACCAGCCAGCAAATACAAGCTACTTATTATCTAAGGGTCTTGTTACCGCAGAGCTTTCTTTAGCAGATGTTACTTATGAATCTGCGACAATCAACTTTACACCTGCAAACGATGGTGATTTATATGGTCACGATATCACTGCTTATGAAGTATATCGTAAGCTGGCATCTGAGGATGATGCAGAGTTTGAGAAGATTGCTACGATTCCTGTGGATGAGTTAAAGAAGGCAGATACTACGGGCTCTGATGCTCAGGCAACTGCAGCACCTACCGCATCTCCTGAGACTAAGACATATCTCTTTAAGGAAGACTTTGAGGATGGAGCGAGCGACTTCAAGTTAATCGCAGAAGGTAATTCTGCAAATGAGTATTTAGAGGCAGATA
>F42_Fallow_Deer__coassemble_420_pt1 | contig 15682 bp, 14 predicted proteins | sample F42_Fallow_Deer__metabat2_low_PE_003 | metagenome-assembled genome bin F42_Fallow_Deer
GAAAAGGCTTTTCCATGGATGTGATAAATAAGTCGATGAAAAATGATGCTTTTATATAGACAATTTGCACTACTTTTTCTTGACATAACAGCTGTTTCAGTATAAAATTTAACTGTTGTAAATTGCTTGTTAGAATGTTTATCATTCTATATTAGATATTTGTACAATGATAATTTAATAAGGAGGTCTCCTGTAAGATGGGCTACTATGTAATTACAGCCTTGATTGCAGCTGTGATTTCTATTGTGGCGACTTACTTTGTAACCGTTGCGTATATGAAGAAGTCATCTGCAGCTACCATTGGTAATGCGGAAGAGAAAGCAAGAGAAATCATTGATGAGGCTCTTAAGACTGCAGAAACGAAGAAACGTGAAGCTTTACTTGAAGTAAAGGAAGAGTCCATTCGTACTAAGAACGAGTTGGACAAGGAAGTGAAAGAGCGTAGAGCGGAAGCTCAGCGTTATGAGCGTAGAGTTCAGCAGAAAGAAGAGAACATCGATAAGAAAGCAGATGCGATTGAGAAGAAAGAAGCTAGTTTAGCAGCGAAAGAAGAATCTTTGAACAAAATGAAAGAGGAAGTTTCAAAGCTGAACGAACAAAGAGTACAGGAACTGGAAAGAATTTCCGGATTAACCTCTGAACAAGCAAAAGACTACTTATTGAAAATTGTTGAAGATGAAGTGAAACATGAAACGGCTGTCATGATTAAAGAATACGAGAGCCGTGCGAAGGAAGAAGCAGACAAGAAAGCAAAGGAATATGTAGTATCTTCTATTCAGAGATGTGCAGCAGATCACGTTTCTGAAACTACTATTTCAGTTGTGCAGCTTCCTAACGATGAGATGAAAGGAAGAATTATTGGTCGTGAAGGTCGAAATATTCGTACCTTAGAGACTATGACTGGTGTAGACTTAATCATTGATGATACACCGGAAGCAGTAATTCTATCAGGATTTGATCCTATTCGTCGTGAAGTTGCAAGAATTGCGCTGGAAAAATTAATTGTAGATGGACGTATTCATCCTGCAAGAATTGAAGAAATGGTTGAGAAGGCGCAGAAAGAAGTTGAAGTAATGATTAAGGAAGAGGGTGAAGCAGCAACTCTCGAAGTTGGTGTACATGGTATTCACCCTGAACTTGTAAGATTACTTGGTAAGATGAAGTTCAGAACCAGCTATGGACAGAACGCATTAAAGCATTCTATTGAGGTGGCTCAGTTATCAGGTTTACTTGCTGCTGAGTTAGGATTGGATGTCAGATTGGCAAAGCGTGCCGGTTTATTACATGATATCGGTAAATCCGTTGACCACGAGATGGAAGGCTCACATATCCAGCTTGGTGTAGAGCTTTGTAGAAAATACAAGGAAAATGCTACTGTTATCAATGCAGTAGAATCACATCATGGCGATGTGGAACCTACTTCCCTGATTGCATGTATTGTACAAGCTGCTGATACAATTTCTGCTGCAAGACCGGGAGCTAGAAGGGAAACATTAGAAACCTATACTAGCAGACTTAAAAAATTAGAAGAAATAACAAACAATTTCAAAGGTGTAGACAAATCTTTTGCTATTCAGGCAGGTCGTGAAGTTCGAGTAATGGTATTACCGGAGCAGGTATCCGATGCAGATATGGTTCTGCTAGCTCGTGATATTTCTAAGCAGATTGAAGCTGAATTAGAGTATCCGGGTCAGATTAAGGTAAATGTAATCCGTGAATCCCGCGTAACTGATTATGCGAAATAATACCGTGAACAGTTCGACAATGTATTTATGAGAAATGATGAAATCGAGTAGGTTTTTCCTGCTCGATTTTTTTATATTTACTATTGCGCAAGAGATAAACTTATAGTATTATATTGGAAATGTATGATTGTATACAATTATCCCAGAGAAAGGCTTGGTTAGTAATATGAAAGCATATCAGGAATTAACAAGAGAAGAACTTTTGACATTGAAGGAACAATTAGATGCTGCATACGAAGATGCAAAAGGGAAAGGATTAAAGTTAGACATGTCCAGAGGTAAGCCGGGAATTTCACAGCTTGCTTTGTCTATGCCGATGTTGGATGTTATTAACAGTGAATCCGACATGAAGACGGTTCTTGGTAATGACACTCGTAACTATGGTGACTTAGATGGTATCGGCGAGTGCAGAAGACTTTTGGCAAATATGATGTCTGTGAAAAAGGATAATGTTGTAATCTGTGGTAATTCCAGCTTAAATATTATGTATGATACTGTTTCACGTTCCATGACAAAGGGTGTATGTGGTTCAACACCTTGGAGCAAGCTCGATAAAGTAAAGTTTTTGTGTCCAGTACCGGGATATGACAGACACTTTAAGATTACAGAGTATTTTGGAATCGAGATGATTAACATTCCTCTATTAGAAGATGGTCCTGATATGGATATGGTAGAGCAGTACGTTAACAATGACCCGGCAGTGAAGGGTATCTGGTGTGTGCCGAAGTACTCTAATCCAACCGGTATTTCTTACTCTGATGAAGTAGTAAAGCGTATGGCAAACTTAAAGCCTGCGGCAGAGGATTTCCGTTTATACTGGGATAATGCATATTGTATTCATCATTTATATGATGATAAGCAGGATGAGATTTTAAATATTTTAGAGGAGTGTGAGAAAGCAGGTAATCCTGATATGGTTTACATCTTCGCATCTACTTCTAAGGTGACCTTCCCAGGCTCTGGTGTGTCAGCAATTGCATCTTCCTTGAAGAATATCGATTTTATTGAAAGTCAGATGACAGTGCAGACCATTGGACATGATAAAATTAATCAGCTTCGTCATGCCCGTTATTTCAAGGATATTGACGGTATGAAGGAGCATATGAGAAAGCATGCAGATTTAATGCGCCCGAAATTCGAGGCGGTATTGGATGTTTTAGAGAAGGAGCTTGGCGGTCTTGGTATCGGTTCATGGACGAAGCCATATGGCGGATATTTTATTTCCTTTGATGCGATGGAGGGCTGTGCAAAGGCAATCGTTGCAAAGTGTAAGGAAGCCGGTGTGGTACTTACCGGAGCCGGTGCTACCTTCCCTTACGGAAAGGATCCTAAGGACAGCAATATCCGCATTGCACCATCTTTCCCAACACCGGAAGAAATGGCTATGGCAACTGATTTGTTTGTGCTGTGTGTAAAGCTTGTAAGTGTCGAGAAGCTTTTAGAGGCTTAAGAAATGGAAGATTTAAAACGTCTAAAAAGAGAACTTGTCTATAAAGGACATTTATTTGAATATTATCATGATACTATGGCGTTTCCCAATGGAAATGTGGCTGTTTGGGACCATTTAGAGCATAAAGGAGCTGCCGCAGTGGTTCCGGTGCAGGCAGATGGCACAATATTAATGGTGAGACAGTATCGTAATTCGGTAGAAAGGGAGACCTTGGAGATTCCGGCAGGTGGTTTGGAATCTAGGGAGGAGCCTACATTAGATGCAGCACTTCGGGAATTAGAAGAGGAGACTGGTTATAAGGCTGGCAAGATAGAGTATCTTATTTCTACTGTTGCAGCACCTGCATATTGCAGCGAGAAGGTGGATATTTATGTGGCTATGGATTTGATTCCTTCCAGACAGCATTTGGATGAGAATGAGTTTGTAGAGCTGGAAAGTCACACTGTGGCTGAGCTTTGTGAGAAAATCTTCGCCGGGGAAATCAGTGATTCTAAAACTGTTGCAGGGATTTTGGCGTATGCCAGAAAGTATCATGTATAAAGTGTACGTGCGGTTTCATATATTGTTGTAAATCCTTTTCGAGGTGGCAATGTATGCAGATAAACAACACTAATGGAGAAAGGGGATACCTTTCTCCTTTTTTATGGCTTTTTTTATTTGCCGGAATTCTAATCGCTTCTTTCGCAGGAGATGGAGGTGCCTATACGAACTTGTTCCAGACAGGGGGAATATCTGCCATAAAAGCTGGAAATTTCAGCGAAAAAGGCTTTTTTATACATGTTCTTTTCTCTAGATTATCTTATATTGTGGTGGTAATTTTGTTATCAACCACATCCTTACGAAAGTTGATTTTGATGTTGCAGCCGGCACTCCTTTGCTTGGGAATCGGTGGCTGGATAGGTGTGGCCATTAGCCAATTCGGAATAAAGGGAGTATTGTTGGTGCTTGCTGGAGCCTTTCCACATATGCTGCTGTATGTAATAATTCTTCGCTTTTTAATTATGCTTTTATGGGACCGTACCTATTATGATAAGCAGTTTTTTATTGCCGTTTTTATACTGATTTTTATGGCCATTTTGGGTTGCTTACTTGAAAGTTATGTAAATCCGGTGATTGTTGCTAAGATATTAAAAATATTTTAAAATTTCGTTGCTTTTGCCTCGGGAAGTCAGTATAATAAGCATTACCGCTAGCAAATTGACAATAGATACGAGAGAGGCAGAGCATGGAACAGGTAGTTGACTCCTTCATAGAATATTTACATAACATCAAAAAGACATCGGAGAACACTACCATGTCATATCGCAGGGACCTGTATAAATGGGTTTCTTATATGGCAGAGCAGGGCGTTCATACCCCTCAGGATGTGACAGAAAAACAGCTGAAGGAGTATGTTGCATTTTTGGAGGTTCAGCAGTTTAAAGCAACTACGATTTCACGAAGCGTTGCTTCTTTAAAAGCATTTTATCATTATTTATTTAAAAACCATCTGGTAAATGATGACATTACGGAAAATATCCGTGCACCAAGGATTGAAAAGAAGATGCCGGAGATTATTTCTGTGGAAGAAACCATATGCCTGCTTGAGCAGCCCTCTGGAGATACCCCCAAGGAGCTGAGGGACAGAGCTATGCTGGAGCTTTTATATGCTACTGGGATTCGGGTATCGGAATTGATTTCTTTGACAATAAAGGATGTGGATATGAAGACCGGTGTTCTGAATTGTAAAGAACGTGTAATTCCTTTTGGGACTAAGGCAAGAAGGGCGTTGAACAAATACTTGGAAGGCGGAAGAGATGCCATGCTTTCTGATTATGAGTCAGAGCTTTTGTTTGTAAATTGCTCTGGAAGCAGTATGAGCAGACAGGGCTTTTGGAAGCTGATAAAGGGGTATGCCAGAAAGGCAGGAATTGATGCAGAGATAACACCACACACTTTGCGTCACAGCTTCGCAGCACATTTGGTGGAAAATGGAGCAGACCTGCGTAGCGTTCAGGAGATGCTTGGACATTCGGATATTTCTACTACACAAATATATGCCGATATGAGAGGCAATCATTTAAGAGAAGTATACAAAAAGGCTCACCCGAGAGGGTAAGCCTTATTTCGTAACTATTCAGAGTCCCTATTCGCACCATATGGATTTATGAACACAGCCTGCTACAAGCGAGCTTGCTCAGTCTGTGTTTCACAAATTCGCATGGCTCTGAATAGTTTCCTTTATTCATAATCAGCTAAGTCATATAATAATTTCTCAGTATCACTCCAGCCAAGACATGGGTCGGTAATGGATTTACCATAGACACCGCCGCCTACCTTCTGGCAGCCTTCCTCGATGTAGCTTTCAATCATTACACCCTTTACAAGGTTATGAATATCGCTGCTGAGCTTTCTGCTGTGCATTACTTCCTTTACAATACGAATCTGCTGTGCGTACTGTTTGTTGGAGTTGGAGTGGTTGGCATCAATCACACATGCCGGATTTATAAGGTTCATTTCTCCGTACATTTCAATAAGGCGGTTTAAATCCTCGTAGTGATAGTTCGGAATATTCTGACCATGCTTGTTGTTGGCACCGCGAAGCACAGTATGTGCAAGGGGGTTACCGGTGGTATTTACCTCATATCCGCGGTAAATGAAGGAGTGTGGATGCTGTGCTGCGTATACGGAGTTCAGCATTACAGAGAAATCACCACTGGTAGGGTTCTTCATTCCGGCAGGAACATCGAAACCACTTACGGTAAGACGATGCTGCTGATCCTCCACAGAACGTGCACCGATTGCTACATAAGAGAGAATATCGGAAACATATCCCCAGTTTTCAGGGTAGAGCATCTCATCAGCAGCGGTAAGACCGGATTCGCTCATGGCGCGGATATGCATTTTTCTCATAGCTAAAAGTCCAGCCAAAAAGTCAGGCTTTTTCTCAGGATCAGGCTGATGAACCATACCCTTATAGCCTTCGCCAGTAGTACGAGGCTTATTTGTGTAAATACGTGGAACGATGATTAATTTATCCTTAACCTTCTCATTTACCTTTGCAAGGCGGTTGATATAATCGCATACGGAATCCTCATTATCTGCAGAGCAGGGACCGATAACTACCAGAAATTTATTGCTTTCTCCGGTAAATACCTTGCGGATTTCGTCATCTCTTTCTTTTTTTAGTGCTACCAGATTCTCAGGAAGAGTATATTCTTTACGAATTTCTTCGGGAGTAGGCAGCTTTTGTACAAATTCAAAACTCATTTTTATCCATCCTTTAATTAATATACTTTTCTCAAAAAATACTCATTTTTGACAATAGCACAAAGAAAAAGAATTGGCAAGTCTTTATAAATAGGAACGCAGGGCATAATAGTAAAATATAAATTGAACCAGCTGGGTAAGAAGTAGGATGTAAAGGTATGCCTGAATTCCGAACAGGGGTATGGTAAGGTGAATTAAGAACAATCGAAAAATCAAGCTGGACACATTGATGAAAAAGAGTAAGGGTGCCTTTCCAAGACCCTGTAAAATACCGGAAAGAGTAGAATTCAGGTAAAGGAAGGGGCTGATAAAGGAGGCAATGCGGATGTAGGTGCCGGCAAGTTCGTTATCGTAGATTTGTGTACCGATATAGGGACCGCAGGTAAAAAAGAATAGAATGCTGAGGATTCCCAGCAGTATGCAAAAGGTAAAATTTTTCTGGATGGTGGATTTGATTTTCTCGTTCTCTCCCCGGGCATGATATTCCGATACAGATGGTAACAGTAGTACGGAGATGGAGCCGGTGATGGTAGTGGGAAAAAATAAAAGGGGCATTACCATGCCAGTAAAGATGCCATATAGACTTAAAGCTTCCGAGCGGGAGTAGCCGAAGCGTTCCAGAGTAGTAGGAATAGCTACCGTTTCCATACTTTGTAATATGTTGAGAACGATGCGGTTAAAGAGCAGCGGAAATAACATGGCTAAGAAGGCTGTATATGTAGTACCCGGTGCAGAACATGCTGAAGCTGTCTTATGTATGAGACAATCTGCAAAATGAAAAATCAGCGCACAGACTAAGGAAGCAAATTCTCCGAAAACCATGCCCAGCACCATGATCACAAGCGGTGGAGCTGCTCCCTTTTGGGTCAGCGAGGTTACAATCACAAATACTGAGGTGATGCGTACAATCTGCTCAATAATCTGGCATATGCAGGGAGGAACGGTCTTTTTCCTGCCGTAGCAGTATCCCTTTATACAGGAATTAAGCGCAGAAGGCAGAATGGATAGGGAAAACACTTGAAGCAGAGGTTTACATCGTGGTTCTGCCAGCCACAGCTCTGAGATGGGACCGGCAAGTCTGTAAAGTAGAACGGTTACCAGTAGGGAAAGGGGCAGACAAAGGCTTAAGGCAAGTCGAAAAGGATGTTGTCCATTTTCTTTCTGTTCTGCCACGAATTTGGAGATGCAGGTTTGGAAACAGGCACCCGTTAATGAGAAGGTAAGTCCTGCAACGGGCATAATCAGACTGAAGATACCCATTCCTTCGGCATCAAATATTCTGGATAGGTAGATACGGTAAAAGAACCCCATGAAACGACAGATGAGGCCGGCACCGGTAAGGAGCATGGTGCCGAAAATAAGAGGATGCTTTTGCAAAGAATGCATAATGAGCCTCCTTGAAGAAATTGTTATAAGGTATGCACATGGGCGGATAAATAGAATTTCTTGGGAGTGGTAAAAGGAGGTATTTTATGCTAGACTAAAAATCGTGAGAAGCAAATATGATTGGAGAATTTTATGAATAAAAAAGTAGTAGTGGGCCTGTCCGGAGGGGTGGATTCTTCTGTGGCAGCCTATTTATTAAAAAAGGAAGGTTATGAGGTCATCGGTGTGACCATGGATACCTGTCAGGAGCTTAAGGGGGAAGAAGGCTGGAAGGCGGGCAGTCAGACGGCGATTGCAGATGCAAAGAGGGTTGCGGAGCATTTGGGAATTCCTCATTATGTGGCAGATTTTAAGAAGGAATTCCAATGCCATGTAATGGACTATTTTGTTGAGGAGTATTTGCAGGGAAGAACACCGAATCCCTGTGTGGTATGTAACCGCTTTGTAAAGTGGGAGGCTCTTCTTGCATGGGCAAAGGAAATGGGGGCGGATTATATTGCAACCGGACACTATGCCCGAATTGACAGATTAGAGAACGGAAGATATGCGATTCGTAACTCAATTACGGCTGCGAAGGATCAGACTTATGCTCTTTACAATCTGACCCAGGAGCAGCTTGCCTTTACCATGATGCCAGTGGGCGGTTATACCAAGGACGAAATACGCAGCATTGCTTTAGAAGCGGGGATTCCGGTAGCAGAGAAGTCCGACAGTCAGGACATCTGCTTTATTCCTGATGATGATTATGTGGGATTTCTGAACCGAAGAGTGCCGGATAAGATGCCGGGAGAAGGCAATTTTATTGATAAAGATGGAAATGTGCTTGGTAAGCATAAAGGTGTTACCAATTACACCATTGGACAGCGGAAGGGTCTTGGTATTGCTATGGGGCATCCGGTGTTTGTAACAGAGCTTCGCCCAGAGACCAATGAGGTGGTCATCGGAGAGAATGAGGATGTTTTCACAGAGACGGTCATCTGTGACAGAGTGAATTTCATGTCTATAGAAGACTTGACAGAGCCCAGAAGAGTGCTGGCAAAGATCCGATATAATCACAAGGGAGATTACTGTACCATCGAGAAAATGGAGGATGGAAGGATAAAGTGCAGCTTTGAGGTACCTGTGCGTGCATCCACCCCGGGACAGGCAGTAGTATTCTATGAGGGTGAATATGTACTGGGCGGCGGAACAATCGTTAAATAAAAACTCGTGTAGCGGCTGCTACACGAGTTTTTTGAATTCTGGAAGCCTGTTTTCAAAAATAGTATAATACTTAAAACCGCATTCCTTCAGAAGGGCTTCTGCACGGTCAAAGCCGTAAGCGATATTTGCGGTATTGTGGGCATCGGAGCCGATGGTGATAATTTCGCCGCCAAGCTCTTTGTAACGTCTTACAATATCATTGCAGGGATGAAGCTCTTTCAGTCCTTTTTTGATACCGCCTGTGTTGATTTCAATACCTTTACCTTCTTCAATAAGAAGCCTTAAGATATTGTCCAAAAGATCCTGATATTTTGCGTAAGTGTAATTTGCATCCTTATTTGGGCCGTAGCGGACTACATAGTCTAAGTGACCATATACGTCGAAGTTCTTGAATTTTTTGATATTGTCGATAATAGACTGGAAGTATTCGCTGTAAGCCTCCTCCTCGCTGCGTCCTTCATAGAAAGCAGGGTAGTAGGGGTCTTTGCCGTTGCAAATGTGTGAGGATGCAATGACAAAGTCAAAATCATAGTTCTTAATTAAAACTGCATGTCTGCGCATGAGATGCGGCTGCATACCCAGTTCCAGACCAAAAAGAATGCGAATCTGATCCTTGTACTTCTCGCGGAAGCTGATTAAGTCGTAAAGGTAAGAATCAATGTTACATTCAAACTTACCCTCTGGGTCTAAATCAGTAACCGGAAAATCAAAGTCATTGTGTTCCGTAAAGCACATGGTATGGAGTCCTTTGGAGATTCCTTCCAGAATCATTTGCTCCATGGGTGTATCACTGTCCCCGGAATGGGAAGTGTGTAAATGACAATCCGATAAAATAGCCATATTAAGAAACCTCCGTTTTCTGTTTGTTCTTAGTATATATGTTAGAACAGCTTTTTTGCAACGTGCTAGATAATTTTTTCATAAAAAATATGCGTTTTCCTGCCGATTTCTAAACAAAGTGTAAAAAATGGTTATAATTTGAAATTATTTTTGATTTACATCTTGAATTCTTAAGGGAGATTGGGTAAAATGTTAGTGCTGACAAAATTTTGACAATCTGGTATGAGTACTGGATGATAAGGTCAAAATAATATAAAAAACATATTTTAGGAGGAAACTAAAATGGCAGTAAAAGTAGCAATTAATGGTTTTGGCCGTATTGGTCGTCTTGCATTCAGACAGATGTTCGATGCAGAAGGATATGAAGTAGTAGCAATCAACGATTTAACAAGTCCTGAGATGCTTGCTCATTTATTAAAGTATGATACAGCACAGGGCACATACAAATATGCTAGCACTGTAGAGTATGGTGAGGATTCTATCACTGTTAACGGAAAGAAGATTACCATCTACGCTAAGGCTAACGCAGCTGAGCTTCCTTGGGGAGAATTAGACGTAGACGTAGTATTAGAGTGTACTGGTTTCTACACCTCTAAGGCTAAGGCAGAAGCACATATTCAGGCTGGCGCAAAGAAGGTAGTTATCTCTGCTCCTGCAGGAAACGATCTTCCTACTATCGTTTACAATGTAAATCATGATACTTTAAAGGCTACAGATACCGTTATCTCTGCAGCTTCTTGTACAACTAACTGCTTAGCTCCTATGGCTAAGGCTCTTAACGATTTAGCTCCTATCCAGTCTGGTATCATGACTACCGTTCATGCATACACTGGTGATCAGATGATCCTTGACGGTCCTCAGAGAAAGGGTGACAAGAGACGTGCACGTGCTGGTGCTCAGAACATCGTTCCTAACTCTACTGGTGCTGCAAAGGCTATCGGTCTTGTAATTCCTGAGTTAAACGGAAAGTTAATCGGTTCTGCACAGCGTGTTCCTACCCCTACCGGTTCTACTACTATCTTAGTAGCAGTTGTTAAGGGACAGGTTACCAAGGAGCAGATCAACGAGGCTATGAAGGCAGCTGCTACCGATTCTTACGGATACAACACTGATGAAATCGTTTCTTCAGACGTTATCGGTATGACCTATGGTTCTTTATTCGATGCTACTCAGACCATGGTTGCTCCTATGGAAGATGGCAATACTCAGGTACAGGTTGTTTCTTGGTATGATAACGAGAACAGCTACACCTCTCAGATGGTTAAGACTATTAAGTACTTCGCTGAGCTTAACTAATCAGAAATATTTGACCTAATAAGGGTCCGGTCTTATGGACCGGACCCTTTTGTATTACAATAAAAGAAAGTGGAGGTTCCTAAAATGGGCTTAAACAAGAAATCAGTTGATGATATCAACGCAAAAGGCAAAAGAGTATTAGTAAGATGTGACTTTAACGTTCCTCTTAAAAATGGTGAGATTACTGACGAGACCCGTATCGTTGCAGCTCTTCCTACAATCCAGAAGTTATTAAACGATGGCGGCAAGGTTATCCTTTGCTCACATCTTGGAAAGGTTAAGAATGGTCCTAACGAAGGCGAGTCTTTAGCTCCTGTTGCTAAGAGATTATCTGAGAAGTTAGGTAAGGAGGTTGTATTCGTTGCTGATTACAATGTTACCGGTGAAGCTGCTACCGCAGCTGTAGAAGCTATGAAGGAAGGCGATGTTGTTCTTCTTCAGAATACCCGTTTCCGTGGCGCAGAAGAGACCAAGAACGGCGAAGCATTCAGCAAGGAATTAGCTGACCTTGCAGATATCTATGTATGTGACGCATTTGGTTCTTCCCATAGAGCACATGCATCTGTAGCAGGTGTTACCAAGTTCATTACCGAGAAGGGTGGCGTAAACTGTGTTGGTTACTTAATGCAGAAGGAAATCGACTTCTTAGGAAACGCTGTTGAGAATCCTGTAAGACCTTTCGTTGCAATCCTTGGTGGTGCTAAGGTTGCTGATAAGTTAAATGTTATCTCTAACTTACTTGAGAAGTGTGATACCCTCATCATCGGTGGTGGTATGGCTTACACCTTCTTAAAAGCTCAGGGATATGAAATCGGTAACTCTTTAGTAGACGAGTCTAAGCTTGATTACTGTAAGGAAATGATGGCTAAGGCTGAGTCTCTTGGCAAGAAGTTAGTTCTTCCTGTAGACTCCGCAACTATTACTGAGTTCCCTAACCCTATCGATGCTCCTGTTGAAATCGAAGTATACGATTACGACAAGATGCCTGCAGATAGAGAGGGCTGTGATATCGGACCTAAGTCTCAGGCTATGTTCGCTGAAGCTGTAAAGTCCGCAAAGACTGTAGTTTGGAACGGACCTATGGGCGTATTCGAGAACCCTACTTTAGCACAGGGTACTATCGCTGTAGCTAAGGCTCTTGCTGAGACCGATGCAACTACCATTATCGGTGGTGGTGACTCAGCAGCTGCTGTTAACCAGTTAGGATTTGGCGATAAGATGAGCCACATTTCTACCGGTGGTGGTGCTTCCCTTGAGTTCCTTGAGGGTAAGGAATTACCTGGTGTAGTAGCAGCAGACGACAAAAACGCGTAAAGAAAATCTAAGACGTCAAAGGACGCCGCCTAAGATTTTCTAAGTTACGCCTAGGAAGAATGCGTAGCATTCTTCTGTAATAAATGGAAACAGAGGAAAATAGACATGGCAAGAAAGAAAATTATCGCTGGCAACTGGAAGATGAACATGACTCCAAGTCAGGCAGTAGAATTAGTTAATACCTTAAAGCCATTAGTAGTAAATGATGATGTAGACGTAGTATTCTGCGTACCTGCAATTGACATCATTCCTGCTATAGAGGCTGCAAAGGGAACCAATATCAACATTGGTGCAGAGAATATGTACTTTGAGGAGAAGGGTGCTTACACCGGTGAAATCTCTCCTGAGATGCTTGTAGATGCAGGCGTGAAGTATGTTATCATCGGTCACTCTGAGAGAAGAGAGTATTTTGCAGAGACTGATGAGACCGTAAATAAGAAGGTGTTAAAGGCTTTCGAGCATGATTTAACTCCTATTATCTGCTGTGGTGAGACCTTGACTCAGAGAGAGCAGGGTGTAACCATCGACTTCATCCGTCAGCAGATTAAGATTGCATTCTTAAATGTTACTGCTGAGCAGGCTGCGAAGGCAGTTATCGCTTATGAGCCTATCTGGGCTATCGGTACCGGTAAGGTTGCAACTACTGAGCAGGCACAGGAAGTATGTAAAGCTATCCGTGACTGTATCGCTGAAATCTACGATGATGATACTGCAGCAGCTATCCGTATCCAGTACGGCGGCTCTGTATCTGCTTCCAGTGCTCCAGAACTATTTGCTCAGGCAGATATCGATGGCGGTCTTGTAGGCGGCGCATCTCTTAAACCTGATTTTGGTGCGATTGTTAACTACAATAAATAGTTTAACGTTCAAAAGCGTGCATTGTGAAATGCGCGCTTTTTTGTTATACTGAAACTATTCAGAGCTATGCAGATTTATACAAAATAGGCTGTTCAAGCTTGCTTGATAAAGACTATTTTTATAAATCTATATGGCGAGAGGCCAAACAAAGGAACCTAAGGTTCCTGGCAAAAGGAAAGCCTTGTAGAGGCGATTTTGCGAATGGGATCTGAATAATTTAAGGAGGGAGAGGAGTAAATGATTTTTAAATGTAAAAATTGCGGTGGAAATGTAGTATACAGTCCTGAACATAAGCAGATGTATTGTCCTTACTGCGACAGCGAGGAGAGTCAGGAACGTGCTATGGAAGAGTGCGATAAGCAGCTTTGTCCGAACTGTGGCGGTGAGATTACGGTAGAGGAGCATACCAGTGCGCTTCAGTGTCAGTACTGTGACCATTATATTATATTGAATGATAGGGTAGAGGGCGTATACCAGCCGAAAAAGATTATTCCGTTTAAGCTGAGTAAGGAGATGGTTAAGAATTCTCTTCGTGAGCGTTTTAAGAAGGCTACCTTTGCGCCTACGGACTTCTTATCGGAAGTAAGATTAAATACAATGGTGGGAGAGTATGTTCCATTCTGGATGTACGATTATGATGTGAACTGTACATATAGTGCAGAAGGTATTAAGGTGAGGAGCTGGACCACCGGAGAGATTCAGCATACAGAGACTTCTTATTATGATGTAATCCGTGATATGAATATCAGCTATAAGGAAATCCCTGTAGATGCTTCGGTAAAAATGCCGGACAATATTATGGATTTGCTAGAGCCATATAATTATAGTGAGTTTGTGGAGTTTAAACCGGAATATATGTCAGGTTTTACAGCGGAGAAATACAATATGGAATCTGAGACCGTAGAGTTCCGTGCCAGTGACAAGATGGCATCCAGTGCGTCCTCCATTCTGCGAAGCAGTGTAAACGGCTATTCTCGTTTGAATGAAAGAAGTAAGAATATTTCCATCCGTAATAAAACCGATAATTACAATCTGCTTCCGACCTGGAAGTATTTGTACACTTATAATGACAAGCTCTATCCGTTCTATGTGAACGGACAGACTGGCAAAATCATCGGTAGTGTACCGGTATCAAAGCCTAAGGTGCTTGCTTACGGTGCAACATTGTTTGCTCTTTTGAGTACTATTTTGATTGCAGGCGGATTCATTATTGGTTCTCTGGGATTGATATAAGATGACAAAGGAAAGGTAAGGGTTGTAAGATGGAATATGATGTTAAAAAAGAGGCGAGGAACCAATATTTTGGATATTTCAAAATATGGTTTATTGTTGCCGGAATTCTGTTAGTAATTGCAATCGTCTTTGCAATAAAAAATGGCGGGCAGGAGAGTATCCCCAGAACAAATCATTCCGCACCGGCGCAGCGAGTGTATGATTATGCGGATGTTTTGACAAATCAGGAAGAAACAGACTTAGAGGCATATATTTCAGAGGCAGAAGCACTGTGTGGTTGTGATCTTGTCTTGGTGACCATGAACACGCCGGTAGAGGGACCGGCAATTGAAGGCATGGGTTATCGTTATGACAGTTGGGATCTTAACATGCGTGATCTTGCGGACGATTTTTGGGATAATAATAAGTATGGTTATAACAAAGATTTTGAAGGTGACGGAGCCTTGCTGTTAGATAACTGGTATGAGGGGCAGGCAGGTTCGTGGTTGTCCACCAGTGGTCGTGTTTATGAAGAAATGGGAACCATTGAAATCGACGAGCTTTTAGACAATGTGTATTATTATGTGGAGAGTAATCCATACAAGGCATATGTGGAATACATTGATTATATAGTAAATCTCATGAGTCCTGTGCGAAATGGTGTTGTACTTCTTATGGTTGCGCCAATAGGTCTGCTGGTATCATTGGTGGTAGCATTAATCTTTATCGCTATTAAGTTACATAATAAAGAAGGTAAGGTTACTGTGGTACCAAATACATACACAGATGGAAACGCAATGTACAATGTTCGTGAAGATCATTTTATCCGTAAGCATGTAACCACTAGAAGAATTCCTCAAAACACCGGCGGCGGTGGAGGTGGCGGAAGTCACAGTCATGGAGGAAGTCATAGAAGCAGCAGCGGAGCAAGTCACGGAGGTGGCGGAAGAAGAAGATAATAAACAGGCACCTCCAATCATAGTATCTGCTGCAAAATCCCCCGTGCCGCAATGTTATTCAGTTAAGAAGGATTCTATAACGATAGTCGTTTATCACAAATGGCATACTGCTCCCGGGGAACACCTCCCCTACGAGACCCTTGCGAGAACTGCGTAGCAATTTCCAAAAT
>F42_Fallow_Deer__coassemble_423_pt1 | contig 15289 bp, 14 predicted proteins | sample F42_Fallow_Deer__metabat2_low_PE_003 | metagenome-assembled genome bin F42_Fallow_Deer
ATTTTGGAGATTGCTACGCAGTTCTCGCAAGGGTCTCGCAGGGGAGGTGTTCCCCCAGGAGCGGTAAGCTAAATGACATTGCAAATCATTATAAACCAATATAATAGGTCGTGTCATGATAGATAGCATAGCCATCAATGGTATCGTACAATACAATCCCATGAGTCTCCAAATCACCAATAAAAACCGTGTCCTCCGGCACAATGATAAAGTTACAGGGACGATCCGAGCCATATTCCTTATCCTTTGTCAGAACCACTAACGGCTCTACTTCAATCTCTTTTTGGGAAAGCATGTCCAAAAGCGGATGCCCTGCTCCCCAGGTGGAGACAATCACCTCTCTGCCGTAAGGCATACAGATAGTGGAATCATACTGTCTCACATACTGCACCACTTCTTTTGGAAATGCTGCGGTCACCTCTCGACCTTCTACAGCGATAGCGTCACAAATTTTCACTACCGTTTCTGGGATGTGATAAACATTGTCTGCCACGGAAAAGTGTTCATTGGCATATATTAACTTCCCAGACATTGCAATCAGAAGTGCACATACCACCGCAAATACACCTCTCATCCGATGCTTCAACTGTCCATAGATACAGACCACAGTGTACGCAATGGTCATTGTCATAGGAATAATCCATAAAAAGCGATAGTAAATCTCTTCCCCGATAATCCCATACACAATCCGCACAAATAGTGGATTAAAATACAAAAACAGCACGATCACCGGGAAATACAAAAACAATATTCTTTTCGAAGAATCTTTCTCTTTTAAAAACAGATATATGAGGGAGACTATAAACCACGCCACAATAATCCCGCTTCCCATATAACTCACAAATAAATCAACTGCATCCTTCCACATATTCGTTCCTATCCCAGCACAAAATACAACAATGCAAAACAAACCGCCGGCATGCAGCACAATGCCATCTGAAATACCGGTTTCCACTTTTTATAAACAAACAGACTGCATAAACCAACACATCCTACCATGGCACAGGATAAAAAAGTACCTAAAGTAGTGCACAGGCAGGCAGCTGTTATGGTCGATGCCAAGAACAACAAAATCCTCCAGCCCATCCGCTGCCCTTCCTGCATCTTTTTCAAAATCACCAGAAGCAGAAAGCTAAGTATTGGTATAATAATAGAACCAACAGCGGCTTTTCCCTGTCGGCTTCTAGCAATCATAAAATTCTCCGGTGTACGCGTAGAATAATCTCCGAACATTACAAGAAGTGCCATCATAATCATAAACAGAGGAACTCGTTCTTTTTTCTCCCCCAGAAGCTTCTTTCCCACCAGATAAAATGCACCATAACCCATAATAATAAGATATACCGCCACCACAACATGTGCTATAACAGCCGTATGAAATCCGGAAATTCTGGCAAGAAAGGCGATCCAAATAGGAAATGGTGCAAGGCCATGACGAACATCCAGTTCCGTCACTCCTGTAGAATAGGGGCTCTTCTGATACATGGTATTACTGTCATTGGTAATCTCTGATACTGCCACATAAAAAGCATCATCTCCATCTGCATACGTCAGCACAACTGCACACACCAGCTGAATCATCAGCAAAATGCCAAAAATCAACCAAGTAAGCTTCTCGCTCTTTTCCAGTGGATTCTCCTTTCGAACCTCAAACGGATTGCTCTTCCAAGAGAGAATTCCCAGCACCAGCAATAAAGCTGAACATATCAGATATACCGCAACTACCAAAGTAAAGCTATTCTGCCCAATTACGCATGGCACACATACCAGCTGAAACACCGCCCACATAAGCATATTTCCAGCCATAAAACGATACATTATGGAATTATTATACACACCACTTTTCCCTGCAAAAATACTTCCCACAAAAATAGGAAGTATTCCCAGCCAGAGTAAAAGTACCAGGCATCCAAAAATTACCATCTGTTACTCATCCTTATTTCTAATCATTATCTTCCATCCATCCAACAAAAAGCCCATTTTAATCAGCTCTGTCACAGGTATATTTTTATAATCAAAAGCACCTGCTCCGTGCATTACAAAGCAAAGCACCGCCACCTCAAGCAATAACAGCAATCCAAGCCTGCTCCTATCCTGCTGGCCTCTGTACAATATATGAAGTCCGATTGCCAGAAGTATGGTCAGCACAGACCATACCACGCTATATTTCCAATACACTTGCGTAAAAGCTCCGATTTTTTCCGTCAAAGCTCCGTAATTATGCCCGGTTACAGAGTCATACCCTTTTCCCAATAATTGCAGCTCTGCCACAGGTCCCGGAAAATGGTATCCCGCCACATCCCATAATGCATTTATCACCACATCCTTGGTATTATTTCCAAGCCCATACCAGGCCAGTTCATAGCATGTGGCATCCGCACCAGCCATGTCACCATGCCGCTCCAAAAGAGCAGGGTATAAAATCGCATAAATACCATCCGCACTGCGAAGAGAATCCCGCAGCTCCAGATATCCAGTCTTATCCTGCAAGGATTGGGGGGTATTAGACACACTACTGTAAAGCTGCGGATAGCAGCATCTGCTTGCCACTCTCGCAGCAAAAGACGGTGCACCGGTTCCCATATTACACAAAATCAGTATCAATACCAGCGAAAAAAAAACTCCCCCCATACGGGCGATTCTTTTTTTCAGCCGCTTTTCCGCCACTAAAAAACAAATAAAAACAATACATAAAAGAGCACCGATAACCAGCTCTTTCCCTGCCTCCAAAGCACTCTGCAATATCATCGGATTCGTCACAATTCCTCCAGTTCCCAAGGCATAGAGCCACCAGGGCTTCGTCCTATCCCATGCCAGCAGAAAACCATAGCTTAATATGCAGCAGACCATCACTCCCAAAAGGGACTTAAGGTCATCCCATATTAGGCCTCCCTGCACAAGCCATAGAACACCGCTTACGACACCAAGAATGCTCTGAATTCCAAGCCCTAGTAAAAGCACATATTTAATTATTTCCTTCAAATGCACTTTTACATTTGTCATGAATGTTTATTTCCTTTCTGCGTAGAAAGCCTTTACCTGCTCACAGATATAATCTACCTGTTCCAACGTCAGCTTATAGAACATGGGAAGTCTGGTTAACCTCTCACTTTCCTTGGTCGTAAATAAATCCTGACCATGGAAACGACCAAACTTCAGTCCTGCCGGTGCGCTATGAAGAGGAATATAGTGGAATACAGACATTACCTCACGCTCCTCTAGGAAATTAATCAGAGCCGTTCTCTCCTCAATATCCGCCGCCTTAATATAGAACATGTGGGCATTATGTACACAGCCCTCAGGTACATAAGGAAGCTCAATACAGCCCTGCTCGGCAAGCGGCTTCAATAACTCATAGTAACGATTCCAAAGTGCCAGCCTATGGTCATTAATCTCCTCTGCCATCTCCAGCTGTGCATACAAATATGCCGCATTCATATCACTGGGCAGATAAGAAGATCCAAAATTCACCCAGGTATACTTATCAATCTGTCCCCGGAAAAACTTACTTCTGTTAGTACCCTTTTCACGGATAATCTCTGCTTCTTCAATATATTTATCATCACGGATAAGAAGGGCGCCACCCTCACCCATACTATAATTCTTGGTTTCATGAAAGCTGAATGCACCAAAATCACCGATAGTTCCTAATGCCTTGCCCTTGTAGGTTGACATAATACCCTGTGCGGCATCCTCGATTACAATCAGATTATATCGCTTCGCAATATCCATAATGGTATCCATTTCACATGCCACACCTGCATAATGTACTGGTACAATTGCCTTGGTCTTCTCGGTAATTGCCGCTTCAATTAATTTCTCATCAATATTCATGGTATCCGGTCTGATATCTACAAATACCGGCACTGCACCACGAAGCACAAAAGCATCTGCTGTGGATACAAAGGTATAGGATGGCATAATCACCTCATCCCCCGGCTGAATATCTGCCAGAAGAGCCGCCAGCTCTGTGGCATGGGTACAGGAAGTGGTTAACAGACACTTGGTACTCCCCGTCTTCTTCTCAATCCACTCATTACATTTTTTGGTATATGCACCATCGCCGCAGATTTTCTGATTTTCCACACACTCTTTGATATAACCCATTTCTTTTCCGGTAAATGGTGGTACGTTAAAATTAATCATTGCTGTTTTCTCCTTTTCATATTTCTGTATCTGTCATAAACAATACAAATAACTCATTTTCAAAAGCTACTTTGTATTCATATTTTTCAATCATTTCCTGAATCAGCTGTTCCTTGGGCTCTTGGGAACCATTTAGCTTGACATCCTGAGAGAGAATAATCACCGGACATTCCCTGCCCTTTTCATCAATATCTCCCCAAAGCTCTTTCATAGCCTCCGTCATTACTGTCAGATTATAGGAGGGAAGATCCGGCCATGGACTGAGAACATAGGGCATCTCCAAATAAAAGGAAAGCGACGGTATCCATCCATATAACAATACTTCTCTTCCTTTTAGGTCGTTTTCCAAAGCAAACTGCGAAATCTCACTGAGCTGCGCCGCCCTTTCTTCATCTGTCTTTACCCAGCGCAGAACATCATTGCCCTGCACAGCGGTGTTATACTCTTTTCCATCTGTCGGCTTTATAAAGACATAAGTATTACTCATCAGCAAGCTTTGAAATGTCAGAAATACCACTACTGCACAGATAAGAATGCCCACGGGCCTGCTACTGAAAGAAAACCTTTTTACAGTAACATTTTCCGGCAGCCACCTTACAAATCTCCAAATCATCCAAAGGGCAATGGGTGCTGCCAAATACAGATTATTCATTGCCGAAAACAAGTGATTATTACTTCCAAGAGGAGTAAGCAGAACTACCAGCATATTCAATCCACACAAAAGCTTTTCTTTATCCGAAAAGTTTTTGCCGAAAATCACAACAATACCCATTAAATGAATTGCCACCAGCAAAAAGCCTGCCCACTGGAACACACTGTGCAGATTGTGGTAATCAAGGCTGTATACTCCTATTTCATAGAAGATAACAAACAGCTCTACTATTGCACACACATATATGATGGCAGCTATCACCTTCCACCGCTTCGGGATTGCCCTATATATAAGAATTCCCACTACTACCAACACTGCGAAACAAGCATACCCTTTGAGATTAATCAGATAATAATGTATCTGGCTGTAAATCATGGAATAGATAGTGTAATCCGACGCCTCCGAAGGCATACTCATGAGACGCACAATACCATTAATATAATTCATGGCACCGCCCCGTACCTCTACAAAAGCAAAGCCCAGTCCGAGGCCCAGCAGATATCCAGCCAGACAGGTAATCGTCTGGGATACCACTTTTCCAAACTTCTCCCTGCGAATAATGGCCATAGCCCACACCGCCAGAATCATTGCTGCCTGCGCCAGATTGGAAAATCTAACAAATATATTTAGTCCCAAGCAAATCCCTGCCAACACAAAATAAAGCCTTGTATATTTACTTTCCTCCACCAGTGCTAAATATAAAAACACTACAGCGATTCCCAGAAAAAGGTAGGTCATATAATTATATAACAGTGCTGTGGGGCACCAGGAAAAGCATATTGCCAGAAATCCGCCCCAAAAAGCAACCCATCTTGGAACACCTACCACCTTCACTGCAAACCAAAATCCCAGCAGAGCTAAAACAGATACTGAAAGACCGGTGTAAAGATTTAGTCCCACATAGGTATCTCCAAACGGTAGCTTTGTCAGCACATTGCCCACAATATTTGCCAGAAATGTACTGAAATACCACATAGAATCCATATTTTCCATATAAGTAAAGTTGGCATAATTATAACCGGTATCCCACAAATCCACGCCATGAAAAATATGTCTCAGAGGATAAAGAAATAACACGGCAATCATTGCAATATTTATTATTTTATCCTTTTTTCCACAAAACTTATCCACGTAATTTCCCCCAAAGTTTTTTCACTAGTTCAAAGACCATTCCTCGCACCATATCCACGAGAATTCCTACTACAAATACTGCCAGCACGGCAAAGAAGGCTCTTAGAAGCATCATCACCGGCGATTCGCTTAACTCTGCGCCGCACCAGGCAGGCCAAAGCCACCGTATCTCTGCATGCTCGTGAAGCAGATATACCCCAAAGGTATAGGGTGCCACTTTGCATACCAGCCTTGCGAACCGGCTTTCCCCGGAAATATTCCAATGAATAAACCCGCAAAACAATGCCACCGCAGCAAACAAATTCAGTATATGATTATAATGATATGCATTCTGCACAAAGCTTTCCAGTGCCCCGGTCTTTAAGCAAATCATACGTAAAAGCATGGTCCATCCAAAAATCAGTAACGCACTGCCTGCATAACAGATAATACCCTTTTTGGCAGATGCAAAAAAGGGTATTCCATGGAGTCTGATATACGCAGCCACCAAAAATACACACATAAACCAAAGTGCATCATACCCAAAACTGTCCAGTGTAAGCTGCACCGGAATTATGGATTTCGGAACGGCTAAAAACAAAAGCAGTAAACCAATGGTAATCTGCAGCTGCTTCTTCTCCATCGCCTTGGCTGCACTTGCAAGGAGTGGTGCAAAGAGATACATCAGCACATATGCCGTAGCAAACCAGTACTGCTCCATATGAATAGGAAGTACATATTGAGCCAGACGATAAATTCCCAGCTCGCTTACAGGTATCACACCTTCTGCCACCAACACTACCGGCACTAAGATACTATAAAACATTACCTGACAAATCAGCTCCGCAAGTCTCCCCAGCTTAAAGGAGGACTCCACCAGAAAGTAACCGCTGATTAACATATACACATTTACAGCGACGATACAAAACGCCTCTAAAAACCAGGCAATATAACTATTTGTTCCAAATTCTCCCGTTAAGGGCTGTAAGAAATTTCCCTTGGAAAGATAATGAAGCATCACTACCATCATCATGGAAATGATGCGCAGCAGCTCTATGCTCACGATTCTCTTTTTCATGGTAGCGACTCCTTTCTTTTCCTAATTTTATCTGCGCTTCCACGCACCGATTACTTCCCCCTGCACATTCTCGGTAACACTGCTGATAATATACTTGGGTCTTCCCTTAACCTCTTCATATATTCTGGCTATGTAGTGTCCGATAATGCCAAGACTCAGCATAATGAAACCACCAATAATCAATATCAGAAGGATGACGGTAGTAAAGCCTTCCACCGCAGTTCCCATAAGGTATCTGATCAGTGTCTGCACTGCAAGAACCGCACTAAACAAAATCGAAATCATACCCATCACCGTCACCAGCTGAAGAGGCAGCGTACTAAAAGATGTAGCATTGGTAATCGCATACCGGAGCAGACTTACAAAGGACCACTTGCTTTCTCCATATACACGCTCCTGTACCTCATATTCCACGGTTGTGGTGTTAAAGCCCGCCCAGAAGGATAAAGCTCTAAAGAATGTATTTTTCTCAGGAAGCTCCAAAAGCACATCCACCACCTTACGGTCAATCAGCTTAAAATCAGAAGAGGAATTCATATCCATCTTAATCAGATAGCTCATAATCTTATAAAAAAGACCAGCACTTAATTTATAGCCCAGACTTTCCTTGCCACGGCTGCTCTTAATACCTTCTACAACCTCGTAGCCCTCCTGCCACAGCTTCCACATCTGGGGAATCACCTGTGGCGGATGCTGCAAATCACAGTCCATGACGATTACTGCATCTCCGGTTGCAATCTGAAGTCCCGCAAAAATAGTTGCTTCTTTACCAAAGTTTCTACTGAATCTGGCACCCTTGATATGAGGATTATCCTTTGCCGCCTTTTCGATTTCTTCATAGGTCTTATCCTTTGAACCGTCGCTGACAAATACCAATTCATAGTCAATCTGCGCCTTTGTCAGAAGCTCTGAAAGTACCTTGGCGGTATTTTCAATATTCTGTTCTTCATTGTATGATGGTAGTACGATAGACAACACAGACATACCAATTCCTCCCTAGCGGTTTACATTTTCTGTTTTGATGTACATTATTCCATCAATTATTCTAATGGAATTCTCTCCGGGGAAGCTGTCCATGGCAATATACTCTTCATTGTAATACATCTCTGCCATCGCCTCTGCCGGCAATATATTTAAGGTTGCCCCAAGATAGGCCTGCATAAACAATCTATAATTTGTAGAGGTATAGAGCAAGCTATCCCCTGTCATTCCAATCATGTTGGAGGTCACATGAGCTGTCAAATCCGTCATAGGGAACTGTTCATCCCCCACCACACCTACCATGGCAATGGGGATTCCCGGATAATATCCATCAGTCTGTTCAATGCGGTCTAAAAGACGCAGACAGTACGCATAGGTTTTCTCATATTTCTTCTCCAGATTAGAATATGCAATCTGATCCGTTACCACGAAATTAAACAATAAAACACCGCCACATACCAGTAATGCCCACTCTGCTCCATTTCGATATTTTACCATAGCATACTTACTTACAAAAGCAATCATACAGATGGGGAAGAGCACCCACTGATAGCGCATCAGCAGATGATAGGTCACATTGGGTGAAATCACCAAAATCAAGTTGGTTGCCACCGGTATTCCCAGAATAAGCAATGCCACTACGATATAGAACCATAAATTTTTATACCATTTCCTGGATGTGTAAAGTGACAGAAGTGTCACAACAGTCGCAAACACGAGTATCAAAAACACTGCCCCGGAAAATACATTGTTCATCAGTACATTGCCACCGAAGGTAAAGCCGAAGAAATCCACATACATGGATTTCACAGAGGCAAATAATCCACTGCCAAGCCCGGCTCCCATACCGTCAATTCCCTGATAATTAGCAAGCTCTTTTCCCTGAATTTTAAGTAATACCTGCAAAATAATATAATATCCGGCAACACCGATAATCCCCATATAAAGGTACTTTAAGCTTGCAAAAAGCTTTTCTTTCACCGTCTGGGAGGTCATGCAGATTGTCAAAATACCATAAATGGATAAAAGCACTGCAAAAGGCAGATAGGACTGATAAATCCCCATACTAAAGGCAAGGAAGATACCACCTGCCACAAATCCTTTTTTCCACTTCTTTACACACCGGACGGACAGCACCGCAAAAAGCAGAGCCATCATATAACCATCCAATGTAAATACATAAGCAAAAGTAGATGCCAGTGCCGGAAAAGTCACCAACATTCCACTAATCAACACCACTGCCCAGCTGCTCGTCACATCCAGAAAATCTACCAGTACTGCTGCTGCCAGTGCCAGAAAAAGCATTCCTATAATACCAATCAGCCAAGGTACAGTAAAATACGAGGAAAAACCACATGCCACCGTCAGGAACCATCTGCCGGAGGTAATCATATTCTGGTCAAAATACAAGCTGTCCAATCCGTCATGATTGGGAATATCACTGAGCATAATAGGCGCATGTACCAGCACACCAAGCACTAGTGCTGATAAAAACGCCAGTCTACAATTTCTATTGATATGAAGTTTTAACCACTCCCATAGCTGTGAAGGATTTTTCATAAAAACTCCTTAGTTACCTTTTATATAATCACAAATTGCCTCTGCAATTTTCTTTCTTCCATCTTCATTGGGATGAACACCATCCTCCGTATAAATCAAGGCCTCTTCATGCGCCTTCTGTGGATAAAAGTCAGTATACACATCCACATATCCTACATCATACCAGGTCGCAATCTGAGAAACAGCGTTCACATATTCCGGCATATATCCACCGCCGAAGTCCTTATTCTCACAGTTTTCCACAGTATTTAAATACCAATTATAGGTAGGACTTATTAAGATTATCTGAAGCTCAGGAAAAGACTTTCTTAATATCTCCACAGAGCTGCGAAGTGCTCCCGCAAAAGTAGTCTCGTCATAGGGATTCTCCGAATTTTCAACGGTTACCCCTGCAAAATAATCGTTCGTTCCGTATTCGATAATCAGATACTCCAGCTTATTAAAATCAATCTGCTGTAGTTCATCAATCACTGCCGGAAAATGCTCTGTAGCAGACTCCCGTACCATGATGGTCTGCTGTCTGCCGAAATCATCATAAGAGATTGCCTTAGAAAGTGCTGCCAGAGACAATCCATCCTTCTGATAGGCTTCGTTTCCATCCACATTTAAGTTTGCCATGCTGGTTCCGCCCATGGCACCATTAAACACTGTCATCCCCAGCTCCTGTCCTACCAGATAAGGAATCGATGTCTCATCACGGTACTGACCGATTAAGCTGTCCCCCAAAAAGAGGATATCCACCTGCTTTTTCGACACCTGTGTCGCCTTCATATAGCCCAGAAAGCACACCAGAATAATCCACAGCGCAATCATCATATATGTAATTCTCTTTACATTTTGTTTTGTCACCAATCTATTTCTCCAATAACCGGGCTATTCTGCCTGCGCCCAGTCCATCTACCACCATTTTCTCCGATGCACTACACTTTTTTCGGAGCGACAAATCCTCCACTAACCCAGCAAATGCATCCTTCATATCCAGCAGACACTTTTCCCTATCTACATGATACTTTCCGGCAGATAAGGCAATTCTATTTTCTCCCATATAAGAGACCAGCTTCTCCTGATTCTCCGCATAGGAAAAGCAAAGCAGTGGAACACCGATACTACACAGCTCATACACAGTGGTTCCACCTGCAGTAATCGCCACATCACTGGCAAGCATCAGCCCAGCCATATCCTTTACATCATGTAAAATCTCCACTCCCGGATGCTCTTCTGCATATTTACAAAGAGCTTCATAATGGGGATTAAACCGTCCTGCAACCACCTTATAGGAAAGCCCTTCTCTATATATGGTATCCAGAATTTGCCCCGCAATGTTATCCTGGTCTCCCCCCCCGGTAGTAATCAGAACATTTTTTACCACATCTGCCACAGAATAATCCCTATGCACAAAATCCGGCCTCACCGGAATAAAACTACTGCCGGTATAAATTAAAGTATCTGCTTCCTTTGGAAATGTATCATACATCTCCCTCTTGGCAAATGCATTATAATTAAGAATCACATCCGCCGGTTTGATATCTTCTGCCATATCATCCAAAAGAACCACTTTCCCATATTCTCTCAGTGCTTTCAGATATTCTGCATTCACATGATAACTATCCACCAAAATGGTCACTTCTCCGGTAGAAAGTCCTCCCATATTCTGCGCCTTCATCTGCTGCCAGATAGAAAGCTCCGCCAGCATGTCACGATAATCGGTTCCCAGCACAAATGCTGAAAATCCCCGCTCCAACGCCAGCTTTGCCGAGTCTTCCTCTGCGCAGACAAAAAGTACATCTTCTTTTTTTTCTATAAACTCTGCCACGGTAAGACACCGCATCAGATGTCCCGCACCGATTTTGGCATTACCGTCCGCTCTAATAATTATCTTTTTCATACTTATTCGAAATCAACCAGTTCCCATGACATAGGCGTACCCAGCTTTGCATCCTTGGCAATCCTCTTGCCAAGAAGCTCTTCATAGTACTTGGTATGAAGTCCACAGCCAGGTCTTACACTGCGAAGATTCTCAGGTGTAAATACCTCCCCCGCCTTCATATCCTTTGCCACAAAGAGGGATCTGGAATACTTTCTGCTCTTTTCCTGTTTTTCCGTCAATTCATAGGTTGCCTTGCCCAGTGCCTTCTCAATGACACGCACATTGTCCACCATTTCCTTAAACTCTTCCGGTTCCATGGAAAATGCGGAGTCCACACCGCCGTCACTCCTTCGAAGGGTAAGATGCTTTTCAATAACCTTGGCCCCCACTGCCACACCGGCTCCTGCTACAGCACTGCCCATGGTATGGTCGGACAGACCCACAATACAGTCAAAGGTTTCTGTCATGTTGGGAATGGTTTTCAGGTTGATTTCCTCATAAGGTGCAGGATATGCGGTAGAGCATTTCAGTAGAATCACATTTTCATTTCCCGCTTCCTTACAGGTTCTGAGTGCCAGTTCTATATCTTCCATATAGGCAATACCGGTAGAGATAATAATGGGCTTTCCAGTCTTTGCAATCTTCTTAATGAGCGGAATATCATTGATTTCAGAAGACGCAACCTTGTATGCCGGAACGTCCATCTCCTCCAGAAAGTCTACACTGGTCAGATCAAAGGGAGATGAGAAAAGTATAATTCCCAGCTCGTCCGCAATCTTTTTCAGCTTCGGCTGCCATTCCCAGGGGGTATAGGCCTCCTGATACAATTTGTGCAATATCATTCCGTCCCAGAGAGCATCCTGTTCCAATCGAAAGCAAGGAGCGTCGCAGTCTAAGGTAATGGTGTCTGCCGTATAGGTCTGTAGTTTGATAGCATCCGCTCCGGCTTCCTTAGCCGCCTTTACGATTTCCACCGCACGGTCAAAGTCCATATTATGATTACCGGACATCTCTGCAATAAAGAAGGCAGGACTGTCCTTACTAATTATTTTATTACCGATTTTAATCTCTTTATTCATCGTCTAAACCTCCGGGAAAACAATCTTTTCGTACTTCTTGGTATGCCGGATGGAGTTCCAGATTTCCTTCGTCATACGGGTAAAGGTCACATCATAGGAAATACCTTCCTTGGTGATATGATTCTTCTTCTCCTCCACAATCTCGCCACCACACAGAAGATGCAGCCTGATTACTCCTTGATTCAAGGTAAACACATCACTATAAATTGCATTCTTTCCCAGCTCATCAAATATGTAATCAAACATACTCATTTCCAGTGACAATGCTGTCATAATACTACGAAGACTTTTTTCTCCCACATAGTATGCCCAACCCAGATTTCCATCAGGATTTGTAAGCCCGGTCAGATTAATCACTCCGGCTTCCTTTCCATCTACCAGAATCATCCAGTATCTCACATCCGAATTCTGACGGATGGATGCCAGCCATTTTATCTGCCCTTCCATGGTCAGCTTGGGATTGGTATTCATATACTTTGTAATTTCCGGGTCCGTGCGCCAGCGCATGATGTTTTCAAGGTCTGACTCCCGGATTTCACGAAGTGTTACTGCCATAATTAAATCCCCGCTTTTTCAAAAATCTCTGCCACACTGGTAATCTCCACTGCCTCATCTAAAGGAATCGAAATACCAAGCTGGCTTTCCAGCTCTCCAATCAGCATTACATGCGCCAGGGAATCCCACTGCTCCAAATCAGAAGCCTTGGTCTCTTCTGTCACAGTGCCTGCCGGTACCTGAAAAATCTCTTCCATTAAAGTGATAATTTTTTCTTTCATTATATCATCTCCACATAATACTCTCTTTGCAGACGCTTCTCCAAATCAAGCTCATACAGCTCTGCATCAAAACGTCTTCCTATAAATTCATATCCTGCTTTCTCATAAAGCTTCTCCACTGGTTTGTTCTTTGCAGTGGGGATATATAATCCCTGAAGCTTCGTAATGCCATTTGCCCGTAAATCTTCTTCTACAGCTGTAAGAATGCTGTATTCCACATTCTTACCCATGATACGACAGCTCATTACGAACTCCTCGATAACCGGAGCTTCCCATAGATCCACAATCACCGCTGCCACGATGCCATAGTCCCCGAAGCAGTCCTCCACTCTGAAAAGATACACCTTCTTTGCCCCATCCTCCAGAACATTCTGCATCTGGGAAAGCTCATAACGCTTCGTGGTCAGGTTAAACTGATTGGTCTTATTCACCAGCTGTACCAGTCTGTCCAGATGTTTTTCCGGTGCTACTCTTTCTGCCTTAATCCGCAAATCCTTTAAATAATCCCCAAAGCTAATGGCAGTGCTTTGCAGCTGATTACGCTTGGCATTCTCCGCATACTGTCTGGTTTTTTCAGCATCTTCTTTAGTGATTACCGGCTTTTCAAAATACTCTTTATATATCTCACACATCACCGGTGCCAATTCCTCCGGCTTTGCCGGGAAATCCGGTACCGCCACCTGGGGAAGCATGGTCTTTACAAGCTCCCGCTCCGTATCGCTGTCATCGAAAAATACGAAGGAATCCAGTCCCAGATTCAGCTCCTCGGCTATTTCAAGCATACTGTCCGACTTGTTTTTCCAATTGATACGCTTGGCTGCAAAGGCATCTCCCCGAAGTACCATATGTGGGTGCTTCTCAATAATCTCCTGTGCATCTTCCTCGTTGTTCTTGGATGCAATTGCCAGGATAACCCCTTTCTTCTGCATCTGTAAAATTACACGCTGCAAATTCTTATATGCCAAGCCGCTATGGTCATCCGATAAAATAACCGGTGTAATATCTGCCTCCCCGGCAAGACCGCCCCAAAGAGTATTATCCAGATCCAATACCAGCACCTTTTTCGGTACACGCTCCTCCAAGGTACACTTATGCAGGATTTCCTCTGCAAGACGCTTCTGCGCCTCATTGGTGTGAAGAATCTTGCCCATATACCAAAGCTTTAGAGAAAATGCATTGTCGTTTCCCAAAGACTCCATAATCTTGTGATATGGAAAAATGCGTACTCCCGAATATTTCTCCGTAAGCTCTCCCAGTCTGTCCATCCACAAGCCTTCCAAACCAAATCTCTGCTCTGGTGAAAGAAGAGGCACTTGGACGCCCCATAAACAGGCATCGGATATATAGTAAACCTTTCCGGGCTGTAAGGCACCTTCCAGCATACCAAACCACTTATCGATAGCAGCCTGCGCAGCATCCAGTTCCGTGTTATGAGCTGTCACCTCCAGCAAATCCATGATAAGGAAGGTTATCTGTGGGTCAAATGCATGATAGGAGGAATGGTGGTCCATCAAAAGCCCCAGCTCATTTCCAAAGCCTTCCCCCGCATATACTTCTAAATCTTTTCCAAGCATACGCAACACAAAATTCATATTCACATTAGATAATAATGCGACTTTATGCTTCATCTACCCCTCCTCGCAAAATTCTATACTTCATTTCCGCAATTTCCCAGTCGGTCTGGGTATCAATGTCCTGCACTTCCATTTCAGATATTTCATAGGGCAGAATATTGCCCAGCATCAGCTTCTTATTTACCTTAAAGGCCTCTGTGCGGAACACATAAAACTGTCCCACATCATGATAATGCTTCTCCAAATCCTGAGAACGACTGTCCATGTACTGGGGATATTTAAACACCAGTCTGCCGTTTTCAATCACCATTGCCCTCTGGGGCGGATAAGAGAAGGACACCACCGGAATTAAGGTATCTGCATCCGACTCCATCAGCTTTCTGGTGGCATCTTTAATTTTGTCCGCAGTTAGAAATGGAGCTGTGGGATAAATACAGCACGCCAAATCAAAATGCTCTCCCCGCTC
>F42_Fallow_Deer__coassemble_425_pt1 | contig 15186 bp, 14 predicted proteins | sample F42_Fallow_Deer__metabat2_low_PE_003 | metagenome-assembled genome bin F42_Fallow_Deer
GTCTTGGTGAGCTTTCCCTCAAAAATTCTGGATTCTCCACATATGCAAAAGGGAAATAAGAATCAAGCTCCGTTTCTCCCCTATCGGACAAAATTCTGGTCCTTGATAAATGCAGGATAATCCTCTCCCATAAAAGGCATGAAAGCTACAATATTGATTCCTACTGAATTATTTTTCAGGGAAAGCTGATTCCCCACATCAGTCTTGGGCATTCCAAAGCAATCCATAAAGGTATCCATAATCTTTTCCAGATTTTCTTCCCGGCTGAAAATAAACAGCTCTGTGGATTCCCCCATAGGCTCCAATTTCGCTTTATTCTCCTTCGTTTTCACAGGTTCACTTTCACCGGCTTTCCTTCTTTCTTTTTTCTTCCTAGACCGGCAAAAACAACAATCATCAGCACAATGGCCAAAATGCCTAAAAATTCCATAATCAAACCCTCCTACAATACCATAATCAATGTTCCGGCAGTAATTAAAATACATCCAAGCAAGGATTTCATTGTAAACTGCTCATGTAAAAAAACAAATGCAAGCACCATCGTAATCACTATACTGAGCTTATCCACAGGAACCACCTTGGATGCCTCTCCAAGCTGCAATGCTTTATAATAGCAGAGCCAGGACGCACCTGTGGCAAGTCCTGATAAAATCAGGAACATCCAGCTCTTTTTGCTGATTTCCAATATTCCGCTCTGGGTGTGTGTCAAAAACACCATTCCCCATGACATGGCTACTACTACCACAGTCCTTATTGCCGTAGCCAGCGTGGAATTTACTCCATCAATACCAATTTTGGCAAGTATGGAAGTAAGTGCTGCAAATACAGCAGACAATAATGCAAATATAAACCACATAGATAATCTCCTCAAAATCTCATTAGTCATCTACAACAATACCACAATTGTTCGACATTTTCTATAGTACTTCTCCATCATAGAAAAAGGAGCATATCCATACAATACACTCCCTTGAACATTACAGTTATTTAATTGCCTTCAAAATTGCCTGCGCAGCTTCCTTTGCTCCGCCGCTCTTCTTAAAACTATCCGCAATAATCGCAGCATTCTTACCATATTTTTCTTCCCTCAGCACTTCTTCTATGGTATCCCTGATACATTCACTATGGATACTCTCCAAGCGTTTTCCAGCTTCCAACTCTGCCACACGATAGGCTACCCCACCCTGCTCGCTGGTCTGAGGAAACATTACCAGAGGCACACTATGATAGAGGCTCTCGCTGGCACTGTTCATACCACAATGTGAAAGGAAAACATCTGCTTTCTTAAGCACTGCCATCTGGTCCACATGTGGATAAACCTGAATATTCTCAGGAAGCTCTCCCAGTGCCTTAATGTCCGTATCCTTTCCCACAGACATAATCACATCCATATCCGAATCCGCAAATGCCTTTACACAATTCTTATAAAAATCTGCATACTGATTATTCACCGTTCCCAGAGAAATATAAACAAGCTTCTCCCTCGTTTTCTCAATCTCCGTCTGAGCCTCCCGGATACAAGGTCCCACGAAGGAATATTTATCCGAGAAAGTCTCTGCGCAAGGCTGAAATTCCTTAGATGTATACACTACTGTGTTAGTCTCATTATCATTCTGCACAATACTCAAAATATTCTCCGCTGGATAACCCTTATCGCGCAATGGCTGCAGTATTTTCTTCGTCTTAGGCATCTGGAAAATCATCTTAAATAAATCAAGGAGTGATTGTTTCATAATTCTGGAAGAATATTGATTGAACGCAAAAGTCGTTGTAGAAGAAACAAAGGGTACTCCAAGCTTCATTGCCGTAAGCTTTCCCCAATACGCTACAGAATCACCAACTATTACATCAGGCTTAAGGGTACTGATTTCCTCCATGGCAAACTCATCGAAAGCAAGGGTTGCTTTAGCAATGAGCTCTGTTGAAAATACAATATCCTTACCCACACGATCACCTGCATTTTCCGTCTCTTCCATCCCTAAATCAATATGATCGCAGCCAATGAAATGCGCTCCGGCAGCTTCGATTTTCTCCTGAAATTCCCTGAAACTATAATAAAATACCTCATGCCGCAAGCTTACCAATTCCTTCACCACAGGTAAAGTCGGATTGGTATGTCCGTGTGCCGGAATGCAGAAAAAAACTATTTTACTCATCTTTCCCCTCCTGTTTATCCATAGTTATCTCACAAAAAATTCTTGCGATATGCCTATCCATCATCTCTTTAGGCAAGATAGCAATTCCACGCTCCACATCACCAAGCACCAGAATCGTGTCACCCGGCTTAATTCCCAGCATATCTCTTCCTTCTTTCGGAATTACAAACTGACCCTTCTCACCGATTTTCACAGTCCAAGCATATTTTCCATTTTCTCCGTTCATTCTGTTCCCCTTATATAAGTATGATTAGTTATACTAATCATACTTATATAACTTTATTTTGGCAATACCAATTATATCTTATCATTCTCTATGAAAAATTGTATCATACACACCATTTCCAGTTATACCGGTTTCATGGGTCCAGCCAACTTCAGCATCATAAGATGCTGTCCGGTAATAAAGCCGCACACCATCTGCACTCTGGTAATAATATGACGGCATATCATAACCCAGAAAAGCTGACATTTCCTCTAAAAAGATCACATCCGTGTCATACATGACCTTTTCCATGGTTGGATCATACTCATCCTTTACCTTATCCAGAACCTCCTCCGCTGAAAAATCAGTAAATCTGCCTCGATTATCCTCATTTGCATAGAATGTATCAAAGATTGGCAGCGGTACATCCATATTCGGAACTTCTACTTCCATAGGGCTCGTGATTTCTGTAAATTCTGGCATAGCAACCTCCTTGGGCCAGGGATACTCATACAAAAATCCATAATTCTCGCATTCCGTATACCAGTAAGCATCACAGGAGGTACTCTGCTCCAGAAAATTGTGATTCAATTCAACATAATCCCCTGTAAGCGAATAGGAATACGCATCCACAAAACGATGCAGTAAAAACTCTCCATCAATCAGCTCAAACCACAAATCATATCCCCATCGCCATGCACTTCCCCCATAAAAATTAATGTGAAGCTCCCCATTCTCCTCTATCCGAGCATACTGAAAAGGATCCCCAAAGGTTCCACCGGATTCACTATCCAGAATTATGGAGTCATGGAAGGCAATACACTCGTATCCATCCACTTCCGAAAATACTGCTAACGTACGATAGAAAAGCGGATATCCTACTGTCTCGGGATACTCATATACGATTACAATATCCGCTTTACCGTCAAAACCTACATCTCCCTGGTCATAATCCAGCACCGTGACCGGCTCCGGCAATGCATTCTTCAGTGCTTCCACATCCGGTAAATGCTCTGCCGTAAGAGCAAGCACCGCCTTCCAATCCACTACTGTAGATACCGGTTCCAGGGTAGCCGTTGCCTCCCATTCTTCTGTTTCGGAGGGCGAAATATGCACTACATAAGGTTCCGGCATCGATGCTGAACTTTCCAGCATGCGGAATACTTCACCTTCTCCACAACCAGATAACGTTATGATTAATAATGACAATAAAATACAAATCTTTTTCATCATGGCAAAATCCTTTTTCTTTTATTTTAGCAGATATTACCATTGGGTTGCATCTCTTTTGCATTTTCAAACGCAGCCAGAACTTGAATGCCTACGAAACTCCCCCTCAAACTCTGACTCAAACCAGAACATATCGTTCTCACTTACCGGTATATCCACCATCCTTTTCTTCCATGATGATAAATACATGGCATTGGATAAGCTCAGACTCTTAATTCCCTCCTGCCCCGGTGCAATGAGCGGACTACCGTGCTCAATGGCAGCCACAAAGTTATTCAGTATTCCTACATGCATGGTATTCGGCTCTGTAATCTCAATCTCCTTCCATGTACCATTCAGTTTCGCAAACTGGTCGGTAGCCGTCTTACGGTACTCTGCCTCTTTAAATCCAAGCTCGCACACCTTCAGGGTATCCTTCTCATATACGAGAAGTGCGTCCTCTAAGGATATCTCCAGCCGATTAATCCCCGGAGCCTCCCCTGTAGAAGCGTAGAAAGTTCCGGTAGCTCCATCTGCAAACTCCAGATAAGCTGTCACTTCATCCTCAACCTCAATATCATGATACTTGCCCTCGTTACAAAAGGCCTGTACCCGAACCGGCATTCCGCAGATCCACTGCAATAAATCCAGATTGTGAGGACACTGATTTAAGAGGATTCCACCACCATCCCCCTGCCAGGTACCACGCCATGATACGCTGTCATAGTAAACATTAGGCCGATACCAATCCGTAATCACCCAGTTTACACGTTTTACATTACCATATTCTTTACTTTCTACAATTTCTTTCATTTTACGAAAGACCGGATTCATTCTCTGATTAAACATCATCCCAAAAACAAGCTCAGAATACAGCTTTGCAGTCTCATTCATTCTCCGTGCCTGAGAAACAGATACACCGCTGGGCTTATCACAGAGTACATGAAGTCCCAGCTCTAGGGCTTTCTTTACCTGTTCTTCATGAGCCTTATGAGGGGTTACAATCAGCACCGCATCAAGCATTAGCTCCCCATGCTCCACTGCTTCAAACAATTTCTCCGCTGATTCATAAATTGGCACTTGATTCTCTACAAGCTCAGGTAACAACTCAAGTCTCTCTGGCTTAATACGCGTTACTGCTCCAATCTCCATCCCATGGACATAACCATTATATATCTTTCGGGCATAGCCGCTTCCCATATTCCCCATTCCGATGATTCCTACCTTAATCATATAGCCTCCAATTACCTTATGTACTCCATATTAGACATATAGACAAAATTTCACTTATCATGCCCAGTTTTTGCTTTGTATTAACCAAAAACTCTTCATAAAAATCCCATTTTAGGCACATAAAAAGTTTTGTACTTCCCTGCCTAAAATCTTTCGATTTTTAGGCATCCCACTTCCTCCAACCGCCTATATGCCTAAAGCCCCGAAAAAGTGAGGAACATATCACTCCTTAGTCAAAACAGAGGTGGCACAAAGCCACCTCTGAAAAATTTACTCTTCTTCACTATTTTCCGCAACCTTAGAAGCTCTTGCTGCAACTTCCTTCTCCTGAACGTCGCTTGGAGCCTGCTCGTATCTTGCAAATTCGTAAGAATACTCACCACGTCCACCGGTCATGGAACGAAGGTCTGTACAATATCCATAGAGCATACTCATAGGGATATCCGCTTCAATAGTCTGCTTGCCACCAGCTACCGGATTCATACCAAGCACACGACCACGTCTCTTGTTTAAGTCACCCATAACATCACCGGTATAGCTGTCAGGTACGGTAACCTTTAAGCTTGCGATAGGCTCAAGAAGAATCGGATGTGCCTCCATGAAGCCCTTCTTAAACGCCATCTTGGCAGCCATCTTGAATGCCATTTCGGAAGAATCTACCGGATGATAAGAACCATCGTATAATACCGCCTTCACGCCTACTACAGGGTATGCTGCCAAAGGTCCCTTCTCAATAGATTCCTGAAGCCCCTTCTCAACTGCCGGGAAGAAGTTCTTAGGAACTGCACCACCCACAACTTCCTGCTCGAATTCGTATCCTACCTCAGGGTCAGATGCAGGGGAGAATCTCATCTTCACATGACCATACTGACCATGTCCACCGGACTGCTTCTTATGCTTCGCTTCTACGTCAGAAGTCTTCTTAATGGTCTCACGATAAGCAACCTTCGGCTGGCTTAATTCGATTTCAACCTTGTATTCATTTAACAATCTGCTGCAAACGATATCCAAGTGCTGGTCGCCCATACCATAGAGGAGTGTCTGGCGATTCTCTGCATCATTCACAACCTTAAGGGTCTGGTCTTCATGGGTAAGCTTCTGAAGAGCCTGAGCAATCTTATCAATATCAGCCTTATCCTTCGGTTTATATCTCTTATAAGTATAAGGTGTGGAAATCTCCCACTTACCAAACTTAATCGGAGTCGCCTTGGTAGCTAAGCTGTTTCCTGTTCTTGCTGCGGTCAATTTTGCTAACGCACCGATATCGCCTGCATGAAGCTCGCTTACTTCGATAGGTTTATTACCCTGAAGGACATAAAGCTTGCCAACCTTCTCTTCGATATCTCTATCTACGTTATAAATCATATCATCTGCCTTAAGAACACCGGAATTCACCTTGATTAAAGAGTACTTACCAATGAATGGGTCAACGATGGTCTTCCAGATATATGCAGATTTTGCCTTAGAGAAATCATAATCTGCATGATAAATATCACTGGTCTTCATGTTAATACCAGCCACTTCTCTATTTTCAGGACTAGGCATATATTTGATAATATCATCAATCAAAGTATAAATACCCTGACAAAGAACATTGGAGCCCATAGTCATTGGAACGATACTTCCATCACATACGTTGGTACGAAGAGCTGCACGGATTTCAGCCTCTGAGAAAGTCTCTCCGCCGAAATATCTTTCCATAAATTCTTCACTGGTCTCTGCAACTGCCTCAAGTAAGGTTTCACGACAGATTTCCAAGTTTGCCTTGTTGTATTCTGGAATATCAATGGTAACAACATCCTTACCAACCCAGCGGTTCGCAGTTTCGCTGATTACATTAACGTAACCAACAAATTTCTCATCCTCACGGATTGGCAAATGGAAGGGAGCCATCTTCTTGCCGAACTGCTCTGTCATATCCTCCACTACCTGACGGAAGGATGCATTATCTACGTCCATGTTAGAAACATAGATAATTCTTGGTAATTTGTATTTTTCACATAATTCCCAAGCCTTTAATGTACCAACTTCAATGCCCGCTTTACCGTTAACAACGATAATTGCGGCACCAGCAGCGCACATAGCTTCTTCTACTTCACCAACGAAGTCAAACATACCGGGAGTATCTAAAATATTTAATTTATATCCTTCCCATTCAATCGGAATCACGCTGGTTCCAATGGAAAACTGTCTCTTCTGCTCTTCTTTGGTATAATCACTTACGGTATTTCCGTCTGCGGTCTTACCCATACGCGAGGTAATTCCTGAAAGATAAGCCATAGCCTCTACTAAGCTGGTCTTTCCACTGCCGCCATGTCCTAACAGAACGACATTTCGTATTTTGTCAGTTGTGTAAATATTCATAAGTTTTCCTCCAATTAGAAAGTTATTTGGACATTTTGCTGATTAGAAAGTTCCAACTTCAAAATCCCATATACAAATATTACTATATTGTTTGAATAATTACAAGTATTTTAATACTTTTTGCACAACTTTTTTTAACAAAATAATTATTGTACGATTCTGATATTGACTTTAATGCTTTAAACCATTAAGATATAGCTAGTCAGAACCATTCGCTAAATGGCTGCTCCGCAGCTTTTATTTGCTCACATTTGGTTCTGAGCATCATAACGAATCGAGGCTTACCATGAACAATTTAACTCTTGGTTTTATAGGATTAGGCTTAATCGGCGGTTCCATCGCTAAAGCATTAAAGGAAAACACATCAGATATCAAAATCATTGCATATGACGTAAATCAGGAAAGTATCGCACTTGCACTCTCCGAAGGAATTGTGGACCAAAGTGCTCCTGCAATTGATGAAACCTTCTCCTGCTGTGACTATATTTTTCTTTGTGCACCGGTACAAAAAAATGCAGAAAATCTGATTCAGATAAAAAACATCATGAGTCCGTCTTGTATTCTCACAGATGTAGGAAGTGTAAAGACAGATATTCATAAACATATTATAGCGCAGGATATGGAGAAGCAGTTTATCGGCGGACATCCCATGGCTGGCAGTGAACGATACGGATATGTAAATTCCAAATCTTCCCTACTGGAAAACGCCTATTATATCCTGACACCAAATGATAAAACTGACAAAGACCGCCTGACAGAGCTCCGTTCTCTCGTGAAAAAGACAGGTGCCATTCCCCTGATTTTAGATTATCAAAAGCACGATTATGTAACTGCCGCCATCAGTCATCTTCCCCACGTAATTGCTGCATCTTTAGTAAATCTGGTGCGCAACAGCGATTCTAAGGACGGTATCATGAAGATGGTTGCCGCCGGCGGATTTAAGGATATCACCCGAATTGCATCCTCTTCAGCAACAATGTGGCAGCAGATTTGCCTGACCAATACCGCTAATATTTCTGATTTGCTGGGAGATTATATTGCATCCCTGCAGACCATCAAAACGCAGCTGGATGCCAGACAGGAGGACAATCTTTATGAACTGTTCGACAGTGCCCGTATCTACCGCGACAGCTTTGCCAATAATTCCAGCGGTCCAATCAAGGTTTCTTACACCTTAAATGTAGATATTACCGATGAAACCGGTGCATTGGCTGCCATTGCGACACTCCTTGCATTAAAACAGATCAGTATCAAAAATATGGGAATCGTACATAATCGAGAAGTGGAATCCGGTGTACTAAAAATTGAATTCTATGATGAGATGGGCATGAGAAATGCCAGTGAAGTACTCAGACAACGTGGTTATACCATATATGAAAAAAAGCTATAGGCCAAACGCCTATAGCTTTCATTTTATTTATTCAATCTCTTCTGGATGGAATGTCTGATATACGCCAATTCTGGCAGCATCAATCTCAGCCATACCAATGAAAATCGCACCGTAGCCGAAGGTATTGCCCTGCACTTCGATTCTGGTAATGCAAAGGAATGCATGGATAATCTCTTCTGTCCAGATTTTTAAATCTGCTTCATAAACTGCACCTATGGTAAGTGGTTCAGGACAAGTAAAGCCGATACCGCTCTTTGATACATCCATAACCTCTACTGCTACATCTGTATGCTTTCCTTCATCCAGACGCTTAATGACAAGATTCGCAGTTAAATCTGTTCTACGTGTTCTTCTTCTTTCTTCCATCGTAACCTAATCCTCCCTAAATACATATCACATTCTCCGGGCTCCATTCGCAAAATCACTGCTTCGCAGCTTTACTTTTGTGAATGTGTGGCTCTCGCCAAATAGCTTAATGTAAAACCTGCCCGACGTAAGCAAGCTTACGCTGCCCATTTTACATTAAGCTGCCCTGCTCTGATTTTAACACACAAACATGGCATCGCCAAATGAAAAAAATCGATAACGCTCTTTTATTGCTTCTTCATATGCTGCAAGCACATGTTCTCTCCCTGCAAGGGCCGAAACCAACATCACCAAAGTAGACTCCGGCAAATGGAAATTGGTAATCAGTGCATCCAGAACCTTAAACTGATATCCGGGATAAATAAATATCTCGGTATTATCACACCCGGCTCGTACCATACCATCTGCGCCAGCAGCACTTTCTACAGTACGACAACTGGTTGTTCCCACGCAGATAACTCTTCCGCCAGCCTTCTTGGTACCATTTATGGTTTCTGCGGCTTCCTCACTTATTTCATAATACTCCGAATGCATGTGATGTGCAAGAATATCTTCTTCTTTTACCGGACGAAATGTTCCAAGTCCCACATGTAAAGTGACATACGCAATCTTTACACCCTTTTTCTCAGTCTGCGAAAGAAGCTCCTGGGTAAAATGAAGTCCCGCTGTTGGTGCAGCCGCACTGCCCTCATATTTCGCATAAACGGTCTGATAGCGGTTCTTATCCTGAAGCTTATGGGTAATATATGGGGGAAGGGGCATTTCTCCAAGCTTATCCAGAACCTCTTCAAAGATTCCCTCATACTCAAAATGAATCAATCGATTGCCTTCATCCACCACATCCATAACTTCGGCCTTTAATAGACCATCACCAAAGGTAAGTCTCTGCCCCGGTCTGCATTTTCTGCCGGGCTTTACCAACGTCTCCCAGACATCTCCTTCTCTACGTTTTAAAAGAAGTACTTCCACAGCTCCGCCAGTACCTTCTCTCTCACCAAGAAGTCTGGCAGGGATTACCTTGGTATTGTTCAGTACCAGGCAATCTCCCTCCTTAAGATAATCCACAATCTCTTTAAAAATATGATGCTCTACTTCACCGGTCTCCTTATTCAATTTCAGTAATCTGGAGGAACTTCTGTCCTCCAAGGGATCCTGAGCAATCAACTCCTCCGGCAAATCAAAGTAAAAATCACTTTTCTTTAACATTTTACATTTCCTCTAAGAACGCAATATATCCGCGATAGGTCTCATATACGTCGGCCTTGCTGGTTGCTTCCCAAGGTGCATGCATATTAAGAACTGCCACACCACTATCGATTACATTCATACCGTAGAGAGCAAGGATATATGCGATAGTACCACCGCCACCTACATCTACCTTACCAAGCTCTGCGGTCTGGAAGGTAATGCCTCTCTTATCAAAAGCACCACGAATCTGTGCAATATATTCTGCATTAGCATCGTTAGAGCCGGACTTACCTCTGGCACCGGTAAACTTATTAAATACCATACCACCGCCCAGAATTGCAGCATTCTTCTTTTCAAAAGCAGATGCGTAGCTTGGATCATAGCCTGCACTTACATCAGAAGAAAGCATGCAGGAGCTTGCAAGACATCTTCTCACATTCATCTCAGAATACTCACCGAGAAGGTTCATAACCTCTGCCACACTATTTTCAAAGAAACGGGACTGCATACCGGTTGCACCTACAGAACCGATTTCCTCTTTATCTACTAAGATACAGCAAAGGGTCTTGTTCACCTTCTGCACATCCAGCATCGCCTGCATAGAGGTGAATGCACATACTCTGTCATCCTGGCCATAGCCAAGAATCATACTTCTGTCAAAGCCGGCTTCTCTTGCTTTTCCGGCTGGAACAACTTCTAATTCTGCGGAAATAAAGTCTTCCTCTTCCACATCATAGGTCGACTTTAAAATATCTAAAATACCAGCTTTCACTGCCTCTTTTGCAGGCTTCGCTTCCTTATCGCCCTTCCCCTTTTTCTCAATCTTAAGAGGCTTATTACCTACGATAATGTCCAGAGCTTCGCCCTCGATTACCTTAGCAGCCTTCTTCTCCAGCTGCTCTGCTGCAAGGTGAATCAATAAGTCCGAGATGAAGAATACGGGATCATCTTCATTTTCACCGATATTTACTTCTACGGTAGTACCATCCTTCTTCATGATTACACCATGGATAGAAAGAGGAATGGTAACCCACTGATACTTCTTAACGCCACCATAATAGTGAGTGTCAAGGTAAGCAAAGCCTTCTGCCTCATATAAAGGATTCTGCTTTACATCCAGACGTGGGCTGTCGATGTGTGCGCCAAGAATATTCATACCGTTGCTCATGGGCTGCTCACCGATATGATACATAGCGATGGACTTATTCATCCATACGCTATATACTTTATCTCCGGCCTTTAAGGTCTCGCCGGCCTTTACAAGACTTTCTAATTCACGATATCCGGCAGCTTCGATAGCGTTTACGATTACATCAATACACTCCCGCTCCGTCTTACCATCATCCAAAAACTTTCTGTAATCTGCATTTAAGGTCTCTAATTCCTTAAGCTGCTTTTTACTGTAACCTTCCCATAAATTTTTCTTTTCCATAAATATAAATCCTTTCCAAAACCCGCAAACTTTTCAGATGCTTTAGCATCTTGTGCAGAGAACAAATTTGCCCTGTAAAAAATCTTGCATCCATGGATTTTTTACAGTATTAACTTCTGAGCTCGGCTTCAAAATTCTTTCCAAGCTGCTTTAAAATCTTCTTTACAAAACCATCCACAGACTCTGCGGTAAATGCTTCATCCTTCGGAGTAAATACGACAGTAAATGCCATACTCTTCTTATCGGCAGCAATCTGCTCACCTTCATAGATATCAAAAAGAGTAATATCTGTAATATACTTACAAGCATCCTTCATTACTGCCTCTAACTGACCGCAGGTAACCTCCTTGGAAACCACAATTGCAAGGTCTCTCTTCTCCTCAGGAAACTTAGGAAGCGGTGTAAATACAGGCTTCTTGCCATACCATTTCGAAAGGAGCTTTAAATCCATCTCCATCACAAACATCGGTGTACGAAGATCGCACTCGTCTGCAATATCATACGCAAGCTTTCCAAAATAACCTACTTCTACGCCCTCACAGAGCACCTTAGCAGTCTGGTATGGATGTAAGAAAGTGTTGCTCATATTTTCATAGGTGAACTTCACCTGAAGAGTATCTGCAATCTTCTCAGCAATTCCCTTCATGGTATAGAAGGATTCCTTCTCACCGAAGATACCAACACAAAGTCTTGGCTTCTCATCCGGGTACTGGGTAAGAGGAAGCTCATAAGGCATAAACACATTACCGATTTCAAATAATCTTCCTTCTAAATTACCCTTCTTCTGGTTACGAGCCACTGCATTAATCATAGAGGCTGCAAGAGTTGTTCGCATCAGAGATAATTCTTCACTGATAGGATTTACCAGACGGATTGCCTTGCGCTCCACTGCATTCTCAGGAAGTCTTAATAAATCAAGGTCTGAGGGTGAGAAGAAAGAGTAATGAATACACTCATATGCACCAACGCTGCAAAGTGCTTTTTTCAGTCTAAGCTCGCTCTTCTGGTTCAGGTTAAGTCCACCGATGGTTACCTGTGCAGAAGGCATAAATGCAGGAACTACATGCTCGTAGCCATACATACGGATCACTTCCTCCGCAACGTCCTGATAGGTCTCCATATCCTCACGGAATGCAGGAACCTGAAGGGTCAATGTATCTCCATCAATCTTCGGCTCAAATGCCAGATTCTTCATAATTCTTAAGATATCCTCGTTAGGAACAACGATACCCAGACACTTATTTACTTTATCAATACTTACAGAGAGTTCTCTGGGTTCTACACTGTTTCCGGTATTTACATCCACATGCATACAGGATACCTTACCGCATTCCAGCTCTTCGATTAAATGAAGCGCACGCTTCATTGCCATAACGGTTGCATACTCATCCACACCCTTCTCATAACGGGCACTGGAATCCGAACGCTTACCAAGTGCTCTGGAGGTTCTTCTGATATTGTCACGAGCAAACTTTGCAGACTCGAAAAGCACTGCACTTGTGGTCTCACGGATTTCAGAATTCAGACCACCCATTACACCAGCAAGAGCCACCGGCTTCACACCATCACAGATTACCATGTTGGCATCGGTAAGAGTCAGCTCCTGTCCGTCTAAGGTGGTGATTGGTTCACCATTTACTGCACGTCTTACGTTAATTGCATTGCCTTCTAAGGCTGCAAGGTCGAATGCATGCATTGGCTGACCAAGCTCTTTTAAAATATAGTTGGTAATATCTACAACATTGGAAATAGCGTCGATTCCTACCAGTGCAAGTCTACGCTTCATCCATGAAGGAGATTCCCCAATTTTCACATCTGTTACATAGTGTGCGCTGTATCTTGGACATAAATCCGGACAATCTACAGATACCTTAAAGCCTTCTAAGGCTGCATCAGTTTCTGTATAGCTTAAATCTGGATACTTTAATTCTTTCTCAAGAACTGCTGCTACTTCTCTGGCAATACCGAAGATACTCTGGCAGTCAGGTCTGTTTGCAGTGATGGCAATATCAAAAATCCAGTCATCAAGGCCAAGTATAGGCTTTACATCTGCACCGATTTCTGCATCCTCAGGAAGTACTAAAAGCCCGTTGTAGCCTGCACCCGGATACATATTCTCGCTGACACCAAGCTCAACACCGGAGCAAAGCATACCATGAGACTCATAGCCGCGAAGCTTACCCTTTCCGATGGTCATAACACCCTCTACGGTCTTATGATCCTTAGCGGTAGCGTAAACAGTTGCTCCCACTAACGCTACAGGGAATTTGCCGTCTGCGCATACATTGTCTGCACCACAGCAAATCTGGAAGGTTCCGTGCTCGCCACAGTCTACCTGACATACATGGAGATGGGTGTCCGGGATTGCTTCACAAGTAAGGACATGTCCTACGACAACCTTGCTGATATCCTTACCAACCTCATACAGCTCTTCTACTTCAAAACCACAAGAGAACAATTTTTCCTCTAATTCCTGTGGTGTAACATCTATATCTACATATTCCTTCAACCAACTAAGTGGTGTAATCATATCTCTTTACCTACCTTTCACTAATCGTTCAGCTGCTTTAATACACGTAAATCAGACTCAAATAATAACTTAATATTATTGATACCATACTTCAGCATTGCGGTACGCTCAATACCGATACCAAATGCGAATCCGCTATATTCATTAGAATCGATACCACAGTTTTCTAAAACCTTATTATTAACAACACCGGCACCTAAAATCTCAATCCAGCCGGTTCCCTTACAAAGCTTACAGCCGGTTCCGCCACACTCAAAACAGCTGCAGTCTACTTCTACAGAAGGCTCTGTGAATGGGAAGTAAGAAGGACGAAGTCTGGTCTTGATTCCCTCTCCGTAAATCTTCTTTACAAATACGTCCAGCATACCCTGTAAGTCACATAAGGTAATTCCCTTATCAACAACAAGACCTTCCATCTGGGTGAACATTGGTGAATGAGTTGCATCATCATCGGAACGGAATACCTTACCCGGAGATAAAATCTTAATCGGTGGCTGCTGCTTCTCCATCACATGAATCTGTCCTGCGGAAGTCTGGGTTCTAAGTAAAAACTCAGGAGATAAATAGAAGGTATCCTGCATGTCTCTTGCGGGATGATCCTGTGGGGTATTTAATGCGGTGAAGTTGTAGTAATCGGTCTCGATTTCTGCACCTTCATAAATCTCAAATCCCATTCCTGAGAAAATATCAATTAACTGATTACGAACCAAAGTAATTGGATGAAGATTACCTTCCTCGGACTCTACTGCCGGAAGAGAAATATCAATCTTCTCAGACTCATATCTTGCCAGCAATTCTTTAGCCTTCATCTTCTCATCCAGCTCGCCAAGGAAGCCAAGAGCCCATTCCTTTAACTCATTCACACCCTTACCGTAGTCAGCTCTCTGCTCCGGCTGAATGTTCTTCATCTCCTTCGTTAATAATCCGATTTTACCAGCTTTACCATCCAAAAATTTCTTTTTGAACTCGTACACTTCTTTTGAGGAAGAAAGTTCCTCTGCGCCGGCAATAATTTCCTGCTTAATCTGCTCTAAATTTGCGTTCATTTTCAAACTCCTTTCAATTTTTAGGCAATAAAAATGCCCCTTGTAAAAACAAGGGACGAATATAATC
>F42_Fallow_Deer__coassemble_431_pt1 | contig 14955 bp, 15 predicted proteins | sample F42_Fallow_Deer__metabat2_low_PE_003 | metagenome-assembled genome bin F42_Fallow_Deer
TTATGGGTACAAACAATGTGAAGAAAGTAGATTCATAGAATTTAACGAACAATAACAGCAAGCTCCTCAATCTTCTCTGCTGCCACTCCAGTAATCTTTGCTGCCCACTGAGGACTTTTCGACTGACCGTCACGCTTTCCAAGGACATAAGAAAAATAGTCTTCCGCATCCCCATATCCTTCCGGCATGGTATCCGAAGTAAATCCTTGACAATATGTCTTTATAAAGTGTTCATCATAAAGCTTTCTTGTAATCATCACATACGCCATGGCATCCATCAGTGCACTATCCGTAGTGGGACGAATCCCGATCCACTCTGCTCCCAGCAGCTTAGCAGTATCGTGATATCTGGGATCCACACATATCATGGGAATCCCCCTCTTCTTCGCTTCCTTAAGATAGAACATCATATTATCAAAGCGAGTTTCCGCAGGATTATGCCCCCAGAGAATAATCAGCTCCGAATTGACCAAATCCCGGTAGCTGTTCCCCACCTGCTTTGTTCCGAAAAGATAAGGGGTTGTATAGTTAATACATGCCGTACTGTAAGAATTGTAATAATCCTGAAATCCCCCATCCAAGCTAAGCAGCCTTTTCATTAACTGAATGGGAGTCACCAGTGCACTCACTCCCCAGCCGTAATGTACATAACGTGAGCCCACACCATAGCTATCTCTGATTCTGACCCATTCCTTGCAGATATAATCCACAGCCTCATCCCAGGAAGCCTGACGAAACTTTCCTTCCCCACGCTTTCCCTGACGAATCAGAGGAGTCAACAGTCGTTTCTCGATATCCAGATATGTCTTATGATAGTTCAACCCTTTTGCACACGCAGTCAATGGCGGATTCTCTAACGTACCCTCCGAGGTATCGGTAGTAATCTTTATCACTTCTCCATCCTTCACATGTGCCTTTATTATACATCTACCACCACAGTTATTTACTCCCATGGTAGGAATTACTTTCATCTCTTTATCCTGCATAACACTACCCCTTTATGGTTATAATGCTATTTTACTTCTTTGTGATATATCTCTGCAATAAATTCAGATAATGTCACTATACACTTTCTATTTAATTATATAACAGCATTCGCCCATTGGTTCTTTTGTGAATACTATAATGATTCTAGCAGAAAAGAAGGGATTTCAGAAATGGACTACGAAAAGCAATTGGAGATATTACAGAAAAATCTATATAAGCTAATGCATGAATCCAATACCTCCATGCGTCAGCTCAGTGCAGAAGCTGGAATGTCTCCAAGTTATGTACAGAAACTCTTGTCTGGAGACATTAATCCCAAATTGGATAAGCTTGTAGAGCTAGGCAACTGTTTTTCCACCAGTTCCAGTGAGCTGCTGAATGATGTGGTACCACCCTCTCTCCTCAGACAAGAAATCCATTCTTATCTGGTGGAATTTGACGATAGCACCTTGGAATTTATACTCGAGATGTGTAAACGTATGAAGGTGGAAGAACACACGTAGATTGTAGACAAAGACACAAAAAACAAACCAGTCCATATAGACGGGAAAAGTGGTTTTATTTTGCATAGAATCGGGATAGACGAGCGAATGCTCTTATGAAAAAACTTTGAATTTTAATGACGTCTCCGGCGATATCGTCGGAGATATTTTTGTCTACAACCTGCGTGTATCCTCCTAGCGTATGCCCCCTCTGTATGCACTACTCGTTCGAATAGTGCATACAAAGAAGTGTTATGAGAAAAATATGAATCAGCTATTTAATGATGTAAGAACCTTCGGCTTCCACATCGGTATAGGAATCATTCTGAATATATACGCGATAATTGCCAGCTTCTTCAATCGGGAATGAATATGAACCAACATCCGTTACGTTAATATAACGTCTAGTTCCATTGTCTCTCTCCAGCCCTACTCTAACCTCTACAGTCGCGGGAATAAGCGATGCTGACACAAGCACTTTTTGCCCGGCAGATAAATTGTAGTATGGTGCACTTACACGGCTACGGGCTGGTACATCCCAACTAATTGCATAATTCGCTCTACCTTGAACAATATTGTCCATTTCGATTAATGTAATTCCCGGAGTTTCTCCACTTTCGGAATACAACACATATTCCGTTTCCGTAACATCTTCCATCTCCGTTGACGAAGTTACCTCAGATAATCTATATAAATACTCATACGCCTTGGCTGTCTGCACAGTTGTCGCACAAACTGATAAGCTGCTGGCCATAAAAGCCACACACATTACCAATACTACGCTAAGTTTTGCTCTCTTTTTGATTTTACTAACCTTACTCAATTTTATCACCCTCTCTACCAGTTCATGCTGGTTCTTATATAGTTGAGAAGAAAAGCATTCACATCCCATTTCTCCTGATGCCACTATGGTAAGTACGCTAAAATACTTCTTAATACCACCACAGTAAGGATACGCCCGATAATCACAAGCATATTCACTCCACACCTGTATCTTTTCATACAAAAGCCAAGCAAATGGATTGTAGAAATGTAGAATCATCGTTACCAATGAAATTCTTTTCAACAACAAATCTTTCTGTTTGAAATGGGTTAATTCATGTATCAGAATCACCCGCAGAGCCTCTTCGCCAAATTCTTCCACCGGAAGGATTACTTTGGCATGGTACACCCCTGTTACGCAGGGTATCTCTACACGATAGGAATGCTTTAGTTCCACCTTATGTACGGGTATTTCAAGCTCTTCACAGACCTTGACCAGAAGCTTCTGCTCTGCTGTCTTCGCCGGAAATGCGTCCTTGAAATACCGATTCATGCGATAGACTTCCATTCCCAGTGCAATTAATCCTATCGCAACGATAAATCCCCATACTTCCAGAATCAGAAATAGCTCTTCCTCTAGAAACGAAATGGGTGTAAACAAAAATCCTCTGCCCAGACTTACTTCAAACACTTTTAATCCAATATAGGAAATCGGCAAAAAGAAGAACAGGGTTACCATCTTCAATAGTTCATATACGATATTAATAAATCCCAGTTTTTCTAAAAGCGCGCCAATTCCTAACCAGATTACTACCAGCATCCCTCCTGTAAAAGAGGTTAAAAACATGATAATTACAAGATTATACAATAGATTAGTTGTCCAAACCATCCAAAAGGTTCTTGATTTCCTCTACATCCTCTTTCGAAAGATTTCTCTTGCTGACCAATGCAGATACCATCTTAGGAACCTGACCATCGTACCAGAAATCTGCCTCTTCCGATAAAAGTTTTGCCTTGTAATCTTCTTCGCTCTTCATAATGTGAGCGTAAGAAAGTTTTCCGCGGCGATAAGTTCTTACAAAGCCCTTATCTGATAATTTTAATAAAAATGTAACTACCGTTGTTCTGGCATAGTCTTTGCCGTATTCTTCTCTCAGCTTGTCAATCAAATCCGGTATGGAAATGTCTTCTTTTGCATCCCAAATCGCTTTCATAATTACAGTTTCGCTTGCGCTTAAGTTTCTCTCTTCTTCGAAGAATTTTTCGTTCATATGAATCTCCTTTTCATTTTTTGTCGACGCCTTTAGTCTACTAAAAAAGTAGTGCGCTGTCGACAGTTTTTTATCATTTTATTGTAAATAGATACCTGCATTATGCAAGGTACTTTATTCCCATATAATTATAATGCTGTAACCACTCCTTCCGAATCAATCTCTATATTCACGGATATACTTTCCAAGAAGTCATATATCCGTTCCTTCTCTGCCTCATCCGTCACAATTTGGGTCTGCTGCTCTGCCTGAATGGCAGGAATAACTTTCACCTCCATTTGTGCCTGCTCATCATTCCCCCAGAAATGAAGCTGTAAAAGCATGGTATCCAGCGTGCGCTTATTAAACCAGTAATTTCCCAGGCTATATATGATTGGTTTGTCCTCATAATACTCCATTCCCTGCAAACAATGAGAATGGGCACCAATAATCACATCCGCTCCTGCGTCTAGGTATTCCTTACCTGTCTGAAGCTGTACTTCCTCCAGTTCATGACTGTATTCTGTTCCCCAATGTACATAGGCAAGAACAAAATCCGCATTCGCATCTGCTTCGGCAATCACCTGTAGAAATAACTCCGTATCATAACATCTCAAAATACCGGGGGAATCTTCCCTGGCTTGCGGGGTCATTTTATTTTTCTCTGCTCTGGAAGCTCCTACAAAAGCAATTGTCCTATCATCCACTTCTATATATATCGGCTTCATAGCCTCTTCCAGATTAGCCCCAGCTCCAAAATACGATATATTTGCAGAACGTAATGTATCAAACGTATCTAAAAGAGCTTCTTCACCATAATCATACACATGATTATTCGCCAAGCTCACCACATCCACTCCCATTTGCCCAAGTACTGCTACCCGCTCAGGGTCTGCCCGGAAAGTGTATGCTTTTCCAGATAGAGGTTCTCCCCTGAGACTGTAAGTAAATTCATTATTTAAGCAAAATATATCCGCCTGATTCATATAATCCATCAGTTCCGGTGAAATACAATCATAAATCCCGTTTTCCGACGCATCCATTCTCTGGGTGGTCACCGCATCCTCTGCCAGACTGATATCCCCGGCAAAGCATATGGTAAAGTCATACGCTCCCGGAATCGGTGTCACCGTGGGCTCTGGAGTAGGTAATGGCTGCTCTATGGTTACTAAGGCTGGCGTACTTTCTGTAACGGATATGGCTTCCTTTGTATCTGCGCTCTGAGCCAGCTGAGACATATCTACTGCCTTCTGCCCCATATCTCCACAACCGGTCAACAATAATATTCCCAGCAAAGCACTTACCCAATATCTATTTTTCACCTTAAACCAGCTTTCCGTCACAGTATTTACAATATCTGCCACCATCTGTCGGTGCTGCACAATTCGGACATTCTACGGGATACTTATCCATCTCATCCTGTCTCACCACATTCTTGGTTGCTTCCGCCAACGCCTGTTCCTGCTCCTGCTTATATTGTGCCAGCTCAGCGTCCTTGGTTGCTTTGTATTTTTCTACAGAAGTATCAATTACCGTATTGGTTACTTTATGTACTGCATTGTAAATGGCATCGCCCAGTGCACCGCCTACTGCATTAGAAATAGTTCTCCCCAAAAAACCACCTACTGTTCTCCCTAAATTCGGTCTTGGCGCATTATGCATCCCACCACTGTGGCCTCCCATTCCGGGTCTCCCGCCACCAGGACCTCCCATTCCAAATCTTCCTCCTCTAGGACCACCCATTCCGGGTCCCCCATTTCTAGGTCGCATCTCTTGTACCTCCCTACCTAATAAAAAACATGCGAAGCATGCTTCTGCCCGTTATATGCACACGAAACCAAATGCCGCACGTCGCTTGGTTTTCTTTTGCACTGTATTGATTATAACATAGATTTCCTCAGCGTATATCTCTTTTTGTTATATATATTCAACATAATTTTCAAGATCTGCACATTATTCCAAATAAAAAGAAGTATTGCAATAACATACTACTTGTCATCGCAATACTCCATAATATTTCTCATATCCTATATTCTATGGCAATCTGAATCCTGCCGCCTGCATTCCCTCCACAAACTCACTTTCTGTCTGATCTGATTGGATATCCTCCAAAGCTTCTTTCACACTCATTTTACCGCGTTCTATCATTCTATATGTCTGCAGTAAAATGCCTTGCACTATTCCCTCTGCTCTTCCTTCTGCTCTTCCTTCTGCAATCCCCTGCTCCAAGCCTTCTTTAATTGCCTTCTCTCTCGCCAAAGCACATTCTTCTTCAATAATCTCTCTTATCGCCTGACACATATTCACTACCTCCTCATCTTCTTTGATATTCTCCTCTATAAGCTTATCTAATTCTTGCAAGTTCGTATGTACTCGCATTACCTCATAAGCATCGCGGGATACGGTTCTATATTCATCATTTTCCAATAAAAGTGTCCGCATTCCATTCCTGTCTTTTGTGTATTTCATAAAGTCAAATACCAGCTTCAAATCCGTCTTGAAAACGCTGGTATCTTGAAATTCTTTTACATTCACCAAATGTATGGGGTAGTCATTCACATAGCTACTCAATGTCTCCGGTAACCCATCTATATTCATCATCTCTCTTAAAGTCCTAAATCCATCCCATTCGTCTCCCCAATAGAGCACTAATGTTACACAAGGATTAATCCTATCCGACTTCTTAAATTTGCAGAGGTACTCGTCCCCCGTCACATCACCCTGAATTTCGTGCCTTTTTTAATTTCGGCAATCTGTTTAGAATATTCCCCCACTTCATATTCCATGATACGAAATGGCATGGTATAGTCCACCGCTTCCTGATTCTCCACCCCAAGAACCGCATAGCTGACATCTTTTTCATACTTCCGAATCACATCCCGGTAACGCCCTTTTTTCTTATCGGCAACTGAAATTACCAGCTTCGTGTCTTCTTCTGTCAACTGTTCTGCTACAATTACCTCTTCTCCACCAAACAGTACTCCGTTAAATAAATCTGCGTAGCGCAAATTATCTGATAGATACGCATAATCCACCAAATCCTTCTCCATGTTTATTCCTTTCCGCAGGCCAGACCTGCTACTTTTTGTGAAATACGCAGGGGTTTCCTGACACACGGCAGAATCGCCATAGAAAAGTTTCAGAATGCAGCTTTGCTACAAGATTTGTCCCAGATTTTCACTTTATTATAATATACTATGAAATACATTTATTGTCAACTATATTTTTCTTTTTCCATACAAAAGAACTCCGCTATTCCAAAAGAATAACGGAGTCCCACATCATTTAGATATTCTCACATCTTAGATAAAGAAATACTTAAGTACAAACAATACCGCAAGAACATACATTAATGGAGTAATCTTCTTTGCCTTACCACATGCAAGGTTGATAACAACGTAAGAGATGACACCAACTGCGATACCTTCAGAAATGCTGTACATTAAAGTCATAGCAAGGAAGCAAAGGTATGCAGGCACAGCTTCTGTCAAATCCTTGAAGTCGATTTCCACTACCGAAGTAACCATAAGGAAACCAACGTAAATCAGTGCAGGAGCAGTTGCAAAGCCTGGAATTGCAGTAAATACAGGCGCAAGGATAATGGACACTAAGAATAGTAAACCGGTAGTAACTGCAGTTAAACCGGTTCTGCCGCCTTCTGCAACGCCTGCAGAGCTTTCTACGAAAGTAGTGGTGGTTGAAGTACCGAGAACAGCACCTGCGGAAGTTGCAATAGCATCTGCAAGTAATACTTCACGGATTTTAGGCAGCTTGCCATCCTTATCCAGCATGTCCGCCTTATTAGCAACACCGATTACAGTTCCAAGAGTATCAAACATATCTACGAATAAGAAAGCAAAAATGATAATAATAAAATCAGTCACTTTAATTGCACTAAAATCAGCCTTAAAACACTGTCCAAAGGTCTGTCCGACTGCACCTAAAGAGAAGGTTGACCAAGATGGAATCAGGGAATAGAAGCCAGCCTCAGGATTAACGGTATAAATGCCTGTTAACTCACAGATGATTCCAAGAACATAGGTAACAACGATACCGATTAAGATAGCACCCTTCACGTTCTTAGCACTTAAAATAACGATGACAAATAAACCAATCAATGCAAGCACCGCACAAATACCGGTAGTTGAAAAGTTTTCTTTAAAGTTTAATACCGCAACTAAAGTAGAGTCACTGTTTACAACTAAATATGCCCCCTGTAAACCAATGAAAGCTACGAATAAACCGATACCTACAGACACACCCTTCTTAAGCTGAAGAGGAATTGCATTAAAGATTGCTTCACGTACATTCGTTAATGATAATACGATGAAGATTAAACCTTCTACAAACACAGCAAGTAATGCAATCTGCCATGAATAACCCATCGCTCCACATACCGTGTAAGCAAAATATGCGTTAAGTCCAAGTCCCGGTGCAAGCGCAAATGGGTAGTTTGCTAAAAATGCCATTGCCATGGTTCCAATGAATGCTGCAAGTGCAGTTGCCATGAGGATTGCATTTCTATCCATGCCGGATGCAGATAAGATGTTTGGATTGACAGCAAGGATATATGCCATGGTCATGAATGTAGTAATACCGGCAAGCACCTCTGTCTTAACGTTTGTTCCGTGTTCTTTGAGTTTGAACATTTTTTCTAACATTTCAAAGTCCGTCCCTTCTTAAGTTTTAAATATCTACAACAGCTTTATTATAATAAAAAGACATGGAAAAATCCATGCCTTTTTAAGAAAAATTTAATAATTTATTGACAGTTCCGTCATGCCTATAAGCAAAGCAGCGATAAAGTGACGGAGTCACCTTTGGGAATAGCCGGCTGAACTGTTTAAACTACTATAATACCTTGCTCAAAAATTCTTTCAATCTGGGAAGCTGAGGATTATCAAAAATCTGCTCCGGTGTTCCGGTTTCTGCAAGAATCCCCTCATTCATAAAAAATACCCTGTCGGAAACCTCTTTTGCAAAGCCCATTTCATGAGTAACAATAATACTGGTCATACCGGTATGCATAAGTCCTTTGATAACGGAAAGAACCTCACCTACCATCTCCGGATCCAGTGCGGAAGTGGGCTCATCGAATAACAGTACCTCCGGCTCCATGGCAAGTGCTCTTACAATGGCAAGACGCTGCTTCTGTCCACCGGATAAAGAATTTGGATAAGCAGATGCCTTCTCCAAAAGTCCAACACGGTCAAGGAGCTTCATCGCAAGGTCATGTGCTTCTTCCTTGGTTTTCTTTTTCAGAAGAACCGGTGCCATAGTAATATTGTCTTCCACTCTCATATTAGGGAATACATTAAAGTTCTGGAATACCATGCCCATCTTCTGACGATGGAGATTGATATCCACGCCTTTTGCGGTCAAATCCACACCCTTAAACCAGATCTTTTCACCGGTAGGCTGCTCTAATAAATTCAAACAACGAAGAAAGGTACTCTTACCGGAGCCTGATGTTCCGATAATGGAGATTACTTCATTCTCTTCGATTTCTGCATTGATATCGGTTAATACATGATTATCACCGAAGCTTTTCTGTAAATTCTCAACCTTAATGATCATACTGGATTCTCCTTTCGATAAATGCCACCAGCTTACTCAAACTGAAGGTCAGAATAAAGTAGATAATACCCACGATAATCAAAGGCTCTAAGGTAATATATAAAGCTCCGTTAATGGTACGATAGCAGGTCATCAAATCTCCTACAAAAAAGGTTGATGCCAGAGATGTCTCTTTAATATCCGTGACGAACTCATTTCCCAAGGCTGGAAGAATATTCTTAAGAGCCTGTGGAAAAACAACCTTTCTCATAGTCTGCACGCTATTCAGGCCAAGGCTTCTTGCAGCCTCTGTCTGTCCTTTATCGACAGCCTGAATACCTGCACGAATAATCTCAGATACATATGCGCCCGTATTGAGCACAAGTGCTGTAGATACGCACACAACTTTACTGGGCTCAAAGGGTAAAATCTGAGGAACCAGTAAGTAGAATAAATACAGCTGTAATAAAAGCGGTGTACCTCTAAAAATCTCAATATAAGCAGTTGCAAGCCAGGAAAGAGGCTTAAACCTTGCCATTTTCATAATTGCCAGCACAGTTCCAATTACAGTACCTAATGTAACTGCAATGAAAGCCATAAGCAATGTGTATTTCACACCGTCAAGGAATAAGCTGTAATATCTTTATACCAGCATCCCCATTGTTTCTAACATACGTAATCCTCCAAATTTCTACGCGCTTTAGTTTGTTACACCTAAAGAATTTGCTAAAATATTAGCCTCTTCCATCCACTCATAATAAATGCCGGACTCTACAACCTCTGCTGCTGCAAGTCCGTCAATTTTGCCGCCTTCCAGCATTAATACACCATCGGTAATCTTTGCGATAGGCTCCAGAGTTGCGGTAGTCTGCCCGGTTACTAAACCAACCTGAAGAGTACCGTTTTGTGCCGCTACCGTCAGATTGCAGCCATCCAAGGCATTGATTCCTGCTGCCGGGTGACCTTCCGCATGAGCCGCTTTCCCATGGAATTCAAAGATAAAGTCTGTCATGGCGAGTGCAGCATATTCCACACAGTTGGCCGTATCCAAATGCATTTCAAAGCAAGCAGTCAAATCGTCAAAAACACCGGCTGCCGCCATGTCACATTTACATCCGAAGTTTTCCTCCGCCGGAGTTCCCAATACCACAATCTTACCCTTCCAGTAGTCCTTGGTGCCCTTCAGTGCTGCTGCCGCCGCTAAGGTAGACGCCGCAATCCAGTTGTGACCGCATGCATGGGCAAGCTCATCATGATTAGCCCCATAACCGCATAACGCATCATACTCTGCCATAAAACCGATGACAGGGCCTTCCTCATCACCATATTCCGCCCGAAACGCCGTAGGCATCCCCATATAAGGATAGGTACAGGAAAATCAAAAAAGTGCATAAATATGCACTTTAACTAAAGTAGGATATCATTCCCACCCGTAAAAATCAAATAATTATTACTCCTCAGCCCAGAGAAGTGCGCATTTTACTGCCTTTTCCCAGCCCTTCAGCTTTTGTGCACGTACCTCTTCTGCCATCACCGGTTCAAACTGTCTGGAAAGCTCCCAGTTCTCCCGAATCTCTTCCTTATCCTTCCAATAACCTACTGCAAGACCTGCCAGATAAGCCGCTCCCAGTGCCGTAGTTTCAATACAGCTCGGTCTTAAAACCTGTGCATTCAGAATATCTGATTGGAACTGCATTAGGAAATTATTGGCACTGGCACCGCCATCTACCCGGAGTGCCCTGATATCCAGCTCTGTATCCTGTTCCATAGCCCGCAGCACGCTCTGCGTCTGATAAGCCAATGATTCCAGCGTCGCTCTGATAAAATGCTCCTTGCTGCAGCCTCGGGTAAGGCCTACCACCATACCTCTGCAATATTGATTCCAATATGGTGCGCCCAGACCGGTAAAAGCCGGCACCACATACACCCCTGCGGTGTCCTCTACTTCCTTTGCATATTCTTCCGATTGCGCTGAGGATTTAATCATACGCATCTCATCACGAAGCCACTGAATTGCAGCACCTGCTACAAATACGCTGCCCTCCAGGGCATACTGCAATTCCTCCGTATCACTTGCCGCCACCGTTGTAAGCAGACCATTTCTGGATCGGATTGCCTTATTACCTGTATTCATTAATAAAAAGCATCCCGTTCCATAGGTGTTTTTAACGTCCCCCTCTTCGAAACAGCACTGTCCGAAAAGCGCAGCCTGCTGGTCACCTGCTGCACCGGAGATAATGATTTCTCCGCCCAATACACTTTCATCCGTAGTTCCATAAATACAACTGGAGGGCTTTACCTCCGGCAGCATGGATTCCGGAATACGGAGCTTCTCCAAAAGCTCTTTATCCCAGCACTTCTCATGAATATTAAAGAGCATGGTTCGGGAAGCGTTGGTATAGTCGGTCACAAAAATTTTCCCCTTGGAAAGATTCCAAATAAGCCAGGTATCCACTGTACCAAAGGCCAGTTCTCCCCTTTCTGCACGTTCTCTTGCTTCTGGTACATTATCCAGAATCCATGCAATTTTAGTAGCACTGAAATATGCATCAGGAATCAATCCCGTCTTTTCCCGAATAATATTGTCATAACCCACTTCCTTAAGTATTTCTACCATATCCGCTGTTCTGTGGCATTGCCATACAATAGCATTATATACCGGCACACCGGTCTTCTTGTCCCACACGATGGTAGTCTCTCTCTGATTGGTGATTCCCAGTGCTGCAATATGCTCTGTTCCTACACCAATCTTAGTCATAGCCTCAATGGCTACTGACATCTGGGACGCCCATATTTCCATGGGATTATGCTCCACCCAGCCGGGCTGAGGATAAATCTGTGCAAATTCCCTCTGCGCCATACTGATGATATTCCCCTTTTTATCAAATAGAATACAACGGGAGCTGGTTGTCCCCTGATCAAGTGCCATTATATATTTCTGTTCCATTGCTTTCCCCTACACTTCCTTTATTTCTCTGGTTGCAACCACTGCAACATTTGTACCTGCCACATTTTCAATCAATACCCGACCAATTGTTATTGGTGCAGAGACACTCACTTTGTTAATCTCTTCCATCACCCGGAAAATCATATCCTTGGGTATGGTTTCCTTGGTTTTTACAGATACCACGGGAAGCTCGCCTCCGGTAACCTTGATAATGCTGGTTACTGTCCTTCTCGGACTTAAAACCTCTTCCCTTACATAGGTATCACCAATCCTGCAATTATTACCTGACACCCCTGTCACTATATTATTCTGCAATGTAACCGTAATCTGACATCCCATAGGGCAGCCGATACAGGTCAATTCTCTTCTTTCTTCCATACTACGCCTCCTCAACGGCAATTCGAATCTGCTTAATATCTTTAGCTTCCAAATCCTTCTTAAACAAAATCACCTTCTCCATCTCGCCGGGAGCCATGGTTTTCTTGGGAATACTTCGCAGAAGCGTATCATCCAGATATAGAGCGACCTTTACATTCTTAAACTCTCTGCCCACACGGAAACGGACTGTCTGGGTATCCTTCATTCGACTTACATTTATGGTGGACGGAACCGTATATCGTACACCATTCTCTGCACGAATGGTCAGTTGCCCCGCATTATCCGCAGATTTATCTCCGCATAATACATACTCTGCCGCCCGCTCACCAGCTTCCAGAGCTTCCCCCGATACATAGTCCACCAAATCGTGGACATGAAGTACATTACCGCAGGCAAAGATGCCGGTTTTACTGGTTTCCAAGCATTCATTTACTACCGGACCACCTGTCACCGGACTGATTTCAATACCACAATCCATAGACAACTCGTTCTCTGGAATAAGTCCACAGGATAAAAGAAGTGTATCACAGGAATAGAATTCTTCCGTACCCGGAATAGGTACACTTTTCTCATCCACCTGCGCAATTATAACCCCTTCTACACGCTCTTTTCCCTTGATGTCCACTACTGTATGGCTCAGGAGCAGCGGTATATCAAAGTCCTGAAGACACTGCACAATATTACGCTTAAGTCCTCCCGAATAAGGCATCAGCTCCGCTACTGCCTTAACCTTCGCGCCTTCCAAGGTCATACGCCGTGCCATAATCAGACCGATATCCCCACTACCTAAAATAACCACTTCCTTACCCGGAAGCTTACCTTCCATATTCACATAATACTGAGCTGTTCCCGCACTATAGATACCCGCCGGACGATAACCGGGGATATTCAACGCTCCTCTGGGACGTTCTCTACAGCCCATGGCAAGGATCACCGCCTTGGCATATATTACCAGAATTCCTTCCTGACCATTCATGGCGATAATCTCTTTCTCCTCCCCCTCCCGGATGCTCATTACCATAGTCTCCAGCTTATAGGGAATCTTCTGTTCCATTATCTGCGCTTCATATCTTGCAGCATACTCCGGTCCCGTCAACTCCTCCTTAAAGGTGTGCAGGCCAAACCCATTATGTATGCACTGGTTCAAGATTCCGCCCAATCGCTTGTCTCTCTCCAATATCAATATCTCCTGTGGTTCCAGACCACCCTTTACTGCTCCGATGGCCGCTGCCATTCCGGCTGGTCCACCGCCAATAATCACTATACTTTTCTTTATCATTTCAATCCTCCATAGAGAATGATGGAATGCTCTCCCGATTTACGCACCTCTTCTACCGGAATATTTAGCTCTCTTGCCAGAATTGCCGCTACTTTGGGTGAGCAGAAGCCTCCTTGACAACGCCCCATCCCGGCTCTGGTACGCCTTTTCACGCCATCTACGGTAGTTGCTCCTACCGGTCTGCGTATTGCTGCTAGAATCTCTCCCTCGGAAATGGATTCGCATCGACAGATAATATTGGCATAGGCAGGATTCTCTCCGACGATTGCCTTCTTTTCCTCCAACGTCTTTCCTTCCAGCGATACAATTCCTTCTCTGGTATCTTTGAAATCTCTCTTTTGGGGCGCAGGTGCTATTTTCTGTATCAGCTCTGCCACGTATTCACCGATGGCGGGTGCACTGGTCAGTCCCGGCGACTCTATGGCTGCCACATCCACGAATCCGGGATACCCTTCCGATTCCCGAATAATAAAATCATGGTCTGCATGATGGGCACGAAGGCCTGCAAAAGAGGTAATCATCTGCTTGCCGGGCGGAAGAGCCTTTACACTTCTTGCCCCACTTTCCAAAAGCTGGTTCGTACCCGCTTTTGTGGTATTCACTTCCTCTTTCCCCGGTACATCTACGGCAGTGGGACCAATTAATAGATTACCATGTACAGTAGGCGTTACCAGGGTTCCCTTTCCATAGGCTCCCGGCAGTTGGAAAATGGTTCTTTCTACAAGGTTACCCGCCTGTTTATCATAGAGACAATATTCACCCTTTCTGGGAACAATCTCTAGGCTGCTATGACCATCCTTTTCCGGCAGCATATTATGAATCATATCACTATATACTCCGGCTGCGTTGATTACTATTTTGGTTTCAAAGCATTCTCCATTCTCACAAGAAACCAGATAACCTGCACCTTCCTTTGGGGTAATAGCAGTTACCTTATATCCTCTATAGAATTCCACACCATTTTCTGCTGCATTCTCTGCCATAGCAATGGTTAATCCGAAAGGACATACGATTCCTGAGCGTTTCGCATATAACGCCCCCCTCACATCCTCGCTTACGGAAGGTTCTAATACCCGTGCTTCTTCACCGGAGAGAAGCTGCAGCTCCTTTACTCCATTTGTGACACCTCTGTCATACAGTTCCTGCAGCTTAGGCAGGCCTTCTTCTTCAAAGCAAAGCACCAACGCGCCATTCCGCTTTAATGGAATCCCCAGTTTGGGTGCAAGCTCATCTAAAAGTTCATTTCCCCGGACATTCAGCTTCGCCATCATGGTTCCCGGCCTTGCATCGAATCCTGCATGGGCAATACCGCTA
>F42_Fallow_Deer__coassemble_433_pt1 | contig 14774 bp, 17 predicted proteins | sample F42_Fallow_Deer__metabat2_low_PE_003 | metagenome-assembled genome bin F42_Fallow_Deer
TTACCAGACAACCTATTTACTGCCTCGGTGTCTGATGCCAGAATGGCATGGAGAACTGTAATTAATCATCATTTCCCAAAAGCTGGGCGAGAACTTTTGCGGATGGACAAAGAGCTGGGAATCCCTGTCCATATTGCAAGTATACATATCATTTGATTAAAGCCATGGAAGAAAAGAACAATGGTAAATTCGAATATTAAAGGAGAGTTCCTCATGTCAGATTTTAGTATAAATGAAATGCTTGAAATGCAGAAAGCCTTACAAGAAAAATACAAAGACAAATGGGAGCCCATCTGCCCTGAAGCGGGTAAAAACAAGCTGCTGTGGATGATTGGCGAAGTGGGCGAGGTTATCGACATCGTGAAGAAGCATGGCGGTCTGAAAGCCAGTGAAGACAATCAGCTTCGGGCAGACCTTGTGGAAGAATTGGCCGATGTGCTCATGTATTACAATGATGTGCTACTATGTTATGGGATTACGGAGGAAGAACTGAAACAGGCATACGTAAAAAAATTTGAGAAGAACATGAAACGGTGGTAAGTATGAGTATTAATTATAACGAATTTGCTGACAGAGCTGTCGCATATGCAGAAAAAAGTGGTGTTTTACTTGATTTCACCAAGGAAAGCATCCGAAAAGTGGATGAAATATTGCTTTTTTATAATGAACATCTTTCCGAATACAACGGTGACGATGGAAAATCTACGCTTTGGAATCTGGCGGTTCACTTCGGCATCTATTTAGGTGAAACCATGCTGCGTGTTTCCCTTAAAGATAAAGGGTATGATTGGTGTATCAGTGATGGACTGCCCATCCTGAAAAAGGATAATAACGAGCTTTCTCCAATCACCAAAGCCCATAAGTGCATTCTGAATGGTTCCGAGGATAGCGTAAAAAGCTTCTTTGATATCGGGCTTATGATTGCAGAGGGAAAGTTTCCATCAAAATCTGTTTACCGGGTTGTCGATATGGAGACTGCCTCCGGCCAGATCATCAAAAATGTATTGTACAAGGATGCAGGATTTTATATTGATTTTGTTGAAACCGGTGACGAGGACTTTCTTATTTTGAAATCTCATGACGGCTTTTTCCAGTTTTATGGTGTGGATGACCAGTTTGTGGCAGAAATGCGTATCAATTATTCCAATGGTGATTTTAGAACCTTTTCCTTTATTGCCCCTGAAAAGGAGCAGATGCTGGATAGAATCGTACTCGAAACTCCCTATGGAAGATATACTCCCATGAAACGAGATGTGATTTCATATAAGCAGCTTTGTACCGCTGTAAAAAACTATTACAAGTACCCTTCTTCCGAAGATTTTCTAAAGAGTGTTCCCTACGTGGAAACTACGGAAGAAACAAAGAAGTACATGGGGCTCTAGTAAGGAGGCTTAAACATGAATTACACAATTAACGAAGAGCGGTTAACCGCTGATGAATATATAGACTTTTTGAAGAAGACCGATTTAGGTTCACAGTATCCCAAGGAACGCTTTGAACAACGAATCGACATGCTGGTAACTAAAGCATCCATCAGTTTAGTTGCCAGAAATGACGCCGGGGAAATCATCGGTGTCTGCTTCGGCATCACCGATTTTGCATATTGGCTGTTTATTACAGACTTAGGCGTAATCCGCGAGTGCACCGGTCAGGGTATCGGAAAGGCTCTGGTAAAGAAACTACTTAAACTTGCCGGCGGAGAAGAGAACATCATCATGTACACCTGCGTGAATGAGAATGCCATTCCCTTTTATGAGAAAATTGGTATGAAAAAGCCAAACGATGTGATGGTATATAATCATGTTGAATGGACAGATTTTACGGTAGAGTAAAAAAACAGCTTTACATTCGGAGGAATATAAAATGGGCAGAACAGAGAATGTAACCATCACGAATATGTGCATGATATATAATGGAAATAAAGTTCTGGTGCAGGAAAAGATAGATAATGACTACTATGGAATTACCTTTCCAGGCGGGCATGTTGAAAAGGGTGAATCCTTTACCGATGCTGTTGTGCGTGAAGTTTTTGAAGAAACCGGCCTAACAATTTCTTCGCCCAGATTGTGTGGAATAAAAGATTGGTCAAACGACGATGGTTCAAGATATATGGTTCTCTTCTACAAAACCAATAAGTTTAAAGGAACCTTATCTTCTTCTGAAGAAGGGAAAGTTTATTGGCTCACACTGGAAGAAATGAAACAGATGCCTCTTGCTGATGGAATGGATAAAATGCTGGAAGTATTCTTAGATGAAGATATCAGCGAATATTTCTTTTACAAAGAAAATGGAGAATGGATAGAGGAGTTAAAGTAGCAAACAAAGTGCTCTGCGAAATTTCAAAGAAAATACCTAATGTACAATGCGCAAAGCGTCAACCGGATTATATGCAAGCCCAATTCATTTTGAAACTATTTTAAGAACGGTATCATTTACATATGGGGATTCTCATCCCACTTTTAGTAATCGAATAAATGATGGCAAGAAGCTTTATTCCTACGATGAGATATTGTGGTACATATTTGAAGTGATGATACTATTGGTGCGTATTTAACCGGCAAACTATAGTAAAGGAATAACATGGAACCTAGAATCATAAACGAAGAACTATCCCTAATCCCCTATTACCCAAACTACGAAGTAGCGTTAGAATGGTATCAGGATTTGGAATTATGCAAGCAGGTAGATAATATTGATTATCCTTACACGTTGGAGCGTCTCCAGAGAATGTACAATTATCTGTCCACTCATGGAGATTGCTACTACATCCAGTATAAATCCAATCTGGTTGGAGACATTACTTTAAAAGATGACGAAATCAGCATCGTCATCTGCAAGGAATATCAGAATAGGCACATCGGCAGACGATGTGTGCAAAATATAATTGAACTGGCAAGGGAAAAAGGTCTCTGCACAGTAAGGGCAAAAATATATCCTTTCAACACACAGAGTCAAAAAATGTTCCTTACATTGGGATTTTCGAAATCCGACAACAATTGGTATGTGTATACCTTATGATTTTGAACATAAATAACCTTTTTCCTTAAATAAACCTTTTTCTTGGACATTAGAATGCAAATCCGGCTCTGTATGTCCAAACTTAGGATTCTTACCCCAAAAGCCCAATAATCCTTGGTTCATTTTGTGGAACACGGCCTACATAAAAGCAAATTATGAAATTATACTTGATACACAGAAAGGAAACTGCATGAAGAAAAACTATAGATTTACCATCTGTTTTGATGGTACGAGATTTTACGGCTGGGAGCACCAGCCCACCACAGATATGACCATTCAGGGCAAAATAGAGAATGTACTTGCCAAGATGGTGGGCGCATCCATGGTGGAGGTCATCGGCTGCGGCAGAACAGACGCCGGAGTGCACGCGAAGGCCATGATTGCCAATGCTTTCCTGGATACTCCCATGAGCTGTGAGGAAATTCGGGATTATATGAACCGATATCTGCCGGATGATATCTGCATCACCGATGTGGTGGAGGCAGGGGACCGTTTCCACTCCCGATATAACGCACGAGGTAAGACCTACTGCTACACCTGTTACGCCGGAGCTCTGAAGCCGGTATTTGACAGAAAATATGTATATACCTTAGATCAGGTGCCGAATGTGGAAGCTATGCGTGAGGCCGCCCAGCACTTAATCGGCACCTATGACTACTCCAGCTTCTGTTCCAACCCTCGTATGAAAAAGTCCACTGTTCGAACTGTGGACAGAATAGATATCCAGCAGAATGGTCCTTATATTACCTTTACCTATCATGGTAACGGCTTCCTGCAGCATATGGTGCGCATCCTGACTGGCACGCTTCTAGAAGTGGGTATGGGCAAGCGTACCCCGGACAGTATCGCAGAGCTTCGTGATGCCAAGGACAGAAAATTAGCCGGAGCAACCGCCCCGGCCTGTGGTCTCTGTATGATGCAGGTGGATTATCACTAGTTACAATAGTTACCATTTCTTCAACTCAATGCCGAAAGAATTGTTCTCCAGCAACGAAAGCAATCTCTTGGCATCGTCCACACGGTCTAATCGCAGGGTGAGTTCTTCACCCTGCTTTGTTTTTATCTTGATATAATGCTCATGCACCGGCACATTCGCTCAGGTTCTTTGCCTTTGTGTATTCTGCCTGCAAAATCTCCTGTTCCGGAAGTGTCCAATCATTTTTCTTTGAAAGTGATTTTATTTTCATAAACTAATTCTCCCAACCTGCGGTCTCCTGTTTATACGCATGTGCAAAATAAATCATCTCTGCAATGGCTGTGATAGTCCATGAAAATGCATATAACAGATATAATGACATAATGGTCCCGAAATATGCAAATATGGTATAAATCCAGATAATACGGAACACGCAGGAACCCATAATGACAATGACCATGGGAACTCCGCTTCTTCCAAGACCTCTGGACGCCGCAATGGTTGCATCCATAAAGCCGGATATCCAGTAGGACAGGCTCATCACGGTAAGCCTAATCATTCCAGCTTCCACAACTGCCTCCTCCGTAGTAAACAGACCCAGAAATGGACGTCCCAGTGCCACCAGACTAAGCCCCATCACAAGACCGATTATCAGCGAATATCCCATTCCAACAAAATAGCTCTGCAAAATACGCTTCTTATTGCGGGCTCCCAGGTTCTGTCCGATGAAGCTTGCCGCACCGGTATAGAAAGCCGCCATAACATCGTACACCAGCGCATCTGCATTAGCTGCCGCAGAATTGGCCGCCACCATAGTTGCATCGAAGGAATTGATACCAATCTGGATAAACAGATTAGCAAACATAAAGATACCATTCTGCAGACCGGAAGGAATACCGATTCGCAGAAGTGGCAATACCTTTGAGCCCGTAAGTCGCAATTCCGGCAGGCGCAGACCGTAGTCTTCTTTACTCTTACAAAGTGTCACGATAATTAAACTCGCAGAGATGTACTGTGAAATAATACTTGCCAATGCAACACCAGCCACATCCATGTGACATACGATGACAAAGAACAAATTCAATACCACATTGCATACACCTGCCAAGCTGAGGAAATACAATGGTCTCTTAGTGTCACCATTCGCACTGAGCACTGCATTACCAAAATTGAAAATCGCTAACGCCGGCATACCCAGCATATAGATTCTGAAGTACAATACTGCTCCGGCAATCAGCTCCGGCTTGGTGTTCATAGCTGTCAGGATGATTCTGGCGAATCCCAGCCCGAACAGCATCATGATGATACCTACAATGCCACATATAATTGCAGAGGTATGTACCATTTCCTTTAAATCTTTTTTATTCTTGGCTCCGGCATATAAAGCAACCAAAACATTCACTCCACCGCTGGTGCCGATTAAAATACCAGTAAAAAGATTTACCAACGTAGTAGTAGAGCCCACGCTTCCCAGAGCAATAGATCCAGCAAAACGCCCCACAACAGCCACATCCGCCATATTGAATAATACTTGTAACACATTGGACAGCATCAAGGGCAGACTAAAGAGAAGCATCTGCTTGGAGATGGAGCCGTTACACATATCAATTTCATGCTTTTTCACGAGTACACCTCAAATTATGTAAATAGGGCTACCCATATCGGATAGCCCTAACATTATACAACTAAACTCTCTTAGATAAAACTTCTTTTTCGTAAATTTCGATTTCTTCAATCCAGTTAGCAGGAACTCCACATTCTTGGCAGTAGTAATTCCATACATCCCCGAAAGGCATGGTCTTCATTTCTTCCTGCATGCTCATAAGCTTGGTGAACTCATTGTTGTCCTGAAGATTCTTTAACATTGCGTTTGGAGTAACTAATGCATTAAGTAATGCCTTCTCCATAGAACGGATACCGTTTGCCCATGCAGATACACGGTTGATGCTTGCATCGAAGAAATCCAGAGCGATATATACTCTGTCAAGCGCATCGTTACGAACGATTTCTTTTGCAATCTCTTTGGTCTCATCATCAAAGATTACTACGTGGTCGGAATCCCAACGGATACCACGGGTAACATGAAGAGCGACCTCAGGGAAGAAGCAAAGGAGCGCAGGAATCTTATCAGATACCACCTCGGTAGGATGATAGTGACCATTGTCCATAAGAGGTAAACAGCCTTCGTGAGTTGCAGCGAAGGTTAAGGTAAACTCTGCGCTACCAGCGGTATAAGACTCTACGCCGATACCGAATACCTTAGACTCTACACAAGGCTTCACTAAGTTCTTATCGAATGGCTCTGATAAAATCGCTTCGATAGACTCTTTGTATCTCATTCTAGGCCCCATACGGTCTGCCGGAACATCCTTAAAACCATCGCCAATCCAGATATTCATTACACAAGGAATTCCGGTTTCTTTTGCAAAGTACTCAGAGATACGGATACATGCCTTACCATGTTCAATCCAGAAATCTCTGGTCTCTTTGTCCGGGCTGGATAAGGTTAAACCATCCTTTACCTTAGGGCTGGAGAAGAAGGTAGGGTTAAAGTCGATACCCATTCCTCTCTCTTTTGCGAAATCCACCCATTTCTTAAAGTGCTTCGGCTCTAACTTATCTCTGTCAACCCACTCGCCCTCTTCAAAGATAGCGTAGCAAGCGTGAACATTGATTTTCTTCTTACCCGGGCAAAGGCTCATTGCCTTGTCCATGTCTGCCATTAACTCTTCCGGAGTTCTAGCCTTACCTGGATAGTTACCGGTAGTCTGGATGCCGCCGGTCAAAGGACCATCCTGGTCGAAGCCCTTAACGTCATCACCCTGCCAGCAGTGAACAGATACAGGCACATTCTTTAAGGTCTCAATTGCTTTGTCAGTGTCTACGCCGTATGCAGCGTACATTGCTTTGGCTTCTTCGTATCTTGATTTTACGCTCATTTTATAATCCTCCTGAGATATACTTTATTTTACAATTCAGAACCATATGAATTGAATCCAAATTTTGCCCTTACAAGCAAGCTTGACGTTCAAAATTTAATTCAATCCGCTTGGTTCTGAATTGCTTACATTTTATATGTCTTCACGTCGAAAGACTGGAACACGCAGTCTCTCGCACTATTAAGATCTGTTAATTCGCCGCCTACCATCATCTGTACCATAAGGTTACCGATAGCTGTTGCTTCGGTGGGTCCCGCAAATACGGTTCTGCCGGTGTACTTTGCAGTAAGCACATTTAAGTACTCTGCATTAGCACCGCCACCTACTATGCTGATGCTGTCATAGGTCTTACCGGTCATCTCCTGAATTTCCTCGATGGTGTCTGCGTAGCATTTCGCCAAGCTGTTGTAAATAACGCATGCGATTTCCGCAGGAGTCTGTGGAACCTGCTGACCGCTTTCTTCGCAGGCTGCCTGTACTTCCTTAGTCATGTTCTTCGGTGCAAGGAATCTGCCGTCATTACAATCAACTAAGCTGGTAATGCTCTCTTTTGCTGCCTGTTCACAAAGCTCACCAAAGGAAATGTCGATGCCCTGCTCTTCCTTCAGCTCCTTCTTCACACTCTGAATCATCCAAAGACCCATGATGTTCTTCAAATAACGGAAACGATACTGATAACCGCCCTCGTTGGTGAAGTTGTGTGCCATACTTTCTAAGCTGCAATCCGCTTCCATACGCTCCACACCCATCAGTGACCATGTACCGGAGCTGATATATACGGTATCTGGATTATTGGACGGAACTGCAAGTACTGCGGAACCGGTGTCGTGAGTTGCAGGAAGCACTACCTTACAGTTAAAGCCAAGCTCTTCCTGAAGCTCTGGTGTCAAATCGCCAAGTACAGTACCCGGCACAGAAATAGGTAAGAACATGTCGGAAGGAATTCCCAACATCTCGATTAACTCCTTATCCCACTCCTTCGTTTCTGGATTTAATAACTGAGCGGTAGAAGCCTCGGTATATTCGTTAGACTTCTTACCGCTTAATAAGTAATGGAAATAATCCGGCACCATTAAAAATGTCTTCGCCTGCTCTAAGTACTCCGGATGTCCCTTCTTCACAGCCATCAACTGATAGATGGTATTAAAGATTGCCTTCTGAATACCGGTACGCAGGTAAAGCTGCTCGTAAGGAATGATTTTGTACACCTCCTCATCCATGCCCTGGGTTCTGTCATCACGATAACCTACGGTGTTGCCAAGTACCTCATCGTTCTCATCCAATAACACAAAGTCAACGCCCCAGGTATCAATGCCTACGCTGGCAGGAATCTTGCCAATTTCCTTACACTTTTTAAGTCCTGTCTTGATTTCATTAAAAAGTGCTTCATAGTCCCAGCACTTCTCGCCATCCTTCTCATGAAGCCCGTTCGGGAACCGATGAACCTCTTCCAAAATCAGTTTACCGCCCTCCATATGAGAAAGAATGTGACGTCCGCTGGATGCACCAATATCAATCGCTAAATAATATGCCCCCATATTGACCTCCTTGCTTTCGCTTACAAAACGTGGGCCACGCCCACTCAGATAGATACATCATATCACATTTACGGACAAGAAAAAAGGACACTTATTGTAAAAAAAGTGTCCTGTGTTGCAAAATAAAACTTACCGGTAGTTGTCATTAGTTTGTACTCAAATCATGACTATGCAATATAGAAACTCCCCCTTGCTCTTAACCTCTCCGCATATTACAATAAAAGCAAAGCAAAAACTATCACAAGGGGGTATCTTTATGAGGATGAAAGAACGAGCGTTATTTCAAAACGGTCTCAAACAATTCCATGCCCATGCAGAGTAGCGGACATATAGCTGTTTGTATGGGCGGATAAAATGATATGTCCTGCTGCTTCTGCACTTATTTACTAAAATAAATAAGGAGAGGCAGAATGAAATATAAAAATGCAGCAGAGATATTGCCGGAAGCATTATTGCAGGAAATTCAGAATTACATAGACGGAGAATTACTTTACATTCCTAAGAAAGGTTCTAAGAAGCAGTGGGGAGCAGTCAGCGGCTCTCGGAGTTTCTATGCGCAGCGCAATCAAGAGATTGTTGCGTTATTTAAAGCCGGAACCGGTATTTCTGAATTGGCGCAGCAATACGGCTTGGCAGAAAGTACAATTAAAAAGATTATCTATGAGTAATCCAAAGGGTGCCCGCTTTTAAGTAAGCCGGCATCCTTTTTCGTTATATCCATTCTTTCGACTTGCGTTAACAGCACCTCTTGATTACGATAAAACCATAATCAGTTTTGAAAGGATTCGATGAAAAATGAGAAATATATCAACCAGACAATATCGCATCTTAGCTGACCATATGAATATTTATGAATTCATGCTTGAAATCTATGAGAGAGACTGGAGCAATGGTGTCCCCGCCCCATTTTTAGAGTATGCGCTCTCTTCTACATGGATGGACAAATCCTACACCTACCTAAATCGCATTTGGCTTGATGGAGACAAAATTGTAGGATTTGTATTTACGGAAAATCCTGTAACCGACATTTACTTTAGTCTTAGACCGGGATACGAAGAGATAGCTCCTGAAATGGTGGCATATGCCGACGCACACATGCCTGGCATGGATGGGAAGAGAAAATTCATAATTTTCAAAGGACAAAACGCCATTCAGAAAGCCGCAGAAGAACTGGGCTATCAGAAAATCAGTGAATGGTCTGATATGCAATACGATTTTGACAAGCCTTTGGACTATCCTCTTCCGGCTGGATTTCATTTTGTACCACAGGGAACTGTGAATGTGGAAAAAGTATCCGAATGCTGCTGGAAGGGTTTTGACCACGAAGAAACAGATGGACCATGGGATGGCGATAGCAGTAATAGTTATGGCCTTCTCGCGGCTCCACACCAAACAGCGGAGTATGTTGTAGCCATAGAGAATGAGGCTGGAGATTATGTCTGCTATGCCGGAATGTGGTGGACTCCTGAAAATAAATTAGCCTACATGGAGCCTCTATGTACCGTCCCTGAGTATCGGCATCTGGGGCTTGCATCCGCTGCGCTTTCTGAACTATATCGCCGCATGAAACCACTCGGTGCAACACATATGACCGGTGGCGGCAATCCATTTTATGAAAGAATCGGTTACTACCCTGCCGTTACATGGACGATATGGAGAAAATGTTAATTGGAAGAAAGGTAAGGACAATGGATTATAAGAACATCTCTATAAGGTATATGCCTTCTGTTTCGGCCAACCAACTGTGGAATTTTATGTAAGAAATGATATATGAAGTAGGTTACGGAAAAGAGACCGCCGTTATCCGACTAGCGAAATGACATTTCGCAAATAAATTTACGTTCAGGTCATTGACAATTCTACATGCAAGTATCTATGCAAAATACATTCTATGAGAGATACCAGAATCCATCGTTATGTTAACTATATATCCATTCAAAGTACCTCTGTAGAAAAACTACTTCACTAGATACCGATTTTTCCCACAAATGGTATCTAGTGAAGTAGTTTTTCTACAGAGGTACTTTCAAGACTATAAAACTCCAAGATTGGTTTACATAATGCTGGTTCCAGTACCTGAGAAGTAAGAAAAATTATATAGATACTTTCTCTACCCGAAATCCAACTTCTCGTCATCATCTGCACAGCTGGCTACTCAATGGGTTACAACAAAGCACAAAAACAGCCTTTTTTCTTCATTTTTTGACATTTCGCTCCTCTCTTCGGGCATCTTACCCTTTCCAAAATATAGACATGCAATAATCGCAGCAACCTTCTGATTAATCTTGTCTGTCAGTGCCATATAGGTGGCATAGCCCAATGTAATGGTAAGTAAAAGACACTTCAAGGTCTCACTCCATGAAGAAATGATAAATTCATCCGCTATAAAATAATTTGCCAGATAAAGAATGCTCATTACAATAGAGCACATAAATGCCAATGCCGTGACTACAACCTGCATATTCTTTGATCTCTCACTCTCAAAGATTGCACTCTTCTCCACATATACTTTCATATCATCATCTGCCAGAAGCTCATCTACGGAAGTCTCTAAAAACTCTGCCATCTTCTTCGCCGTCATCAGATCCGGGTAGCGGGAACCTCCTTCCCAGCGCGACACCGCCTGTCTTGTTACATATAAGTAATCTGCCAGCGTCTGCTGGGTCATTCCTTTTTCTTCTCTGATTCGTTTTAAATTTTCTCCAAATTCTGCCATATAAAATAATTCCTTTCACATTTTGTCTCCTGCAGGATAGGCTCAGTATAGCTTCCCGGAAGAAAATTAGAAAGCAACTCCTCGCCTTCTAGGTGTTGACACCCTGTCAACATGGGGAAACACCAAAGATTTCCTCCAATTCCTGAATTGCCTTTGCCAGCCTCTCCTCTTCCATATCCGAATAATTGATAATCAAAAAACCCTTGTACAGATGCTGATTTTCAAAGCAATATTCCGACAGACACTGTATCAGGATTCCTCTTTCTTTGGCTGCCCACTTTATCTCTACATCACTCAAATCCGTATTTACCCGCAAAAGGAAATGGGTTCCCGCACCGGTCTCGAAAATCCTGCTGATTCTATTTAAAGACGATGCCCGGAATAGCTTTCGGATTTTGTCTCTTTGATGCCTATAGTAATTGATAGAACGTCGTATATGTCTTTCAAAATAACCATGCTCCATGAACCGTGCCAGCGCATACTGCTCAAAGCCGGACACGGAACAGGAATAAAAGCTCATTGTAGCAATATAACGTTCCATCAGCTTCTCCGGCAGTACCATATAGCTTACACGAAGCGAAGGTACCATGGTCTTAGAGAAATTATTCATATAGATAACACGGTGGTTCACGTCCATGGATTGTAAAGAAGGAATGGACCTTCCCACAATCCGGAATTCGCAGTCATAATCATCCTCTATGATGTAACGTCCAGTTTCTTCTGCTGCCCAGGCAAGAAGCTCCTGCCTGCGCCCGATAGGAGTCACGATTCCCACCGGATAATGATGCTCCGGTGATACATGAGCCACGCTGGCTCCAGAAGCCGTAAGTGCCTCCACATTCATTCCACTTTTATCGATATCTATATAAGTCCATTTTACCCCATTGGCTTCGTACAGTCTGGAAATCTTCTTGTATCCGGGATTCTCCACCGCATAAAGGGCATCCTTGTCCAAAAGCTGTAAAAGCCTTCCATACAGATACTCGGTACCTGCGCCAATAATAATATGGTCGGGAGACACCTGCATTCCCCGATAGCGATACAAATGCTCTGCAATCTGGATGCGCAGCTCCTCTACCCCATTAAAAGGAACCATCTTCAGCAGCGTCGTATCATAATCTGTCAAGGTCTCCCTCATAACCTTCGCCCAGCTGGCAAAGGGGAATTTTTCATAATTGATATTGTGCGCTGTAAAGTCTGCCAGACACTCTTCTTCCTTATATCTGGTGGAAAACCCAGCGTATCCTGTTGCCGTAGTGCCCCCTTTGGAAAGCTTGCTTACAAAGTACCCCCTCTTCTCCGCCGATGTAATGTAGCCCTCCAGCAAAAGCTGATTGTAGGCATTCTCCACCGTTTTAATACTCACATCCATATGCTCTGCCATGGCTCGCTTAGAAGGTAACTTTTCCCCTGCTTTCAATGCTCCCTGCAAAATATCCTCTTTTATCTTTTCATAAAGAAACTCGTACATGGTACGATTTCCTCGCTCTTCCAAATCATAGGTCAGCATAATCTGGTATCCTCATTTTTATTAATTTTGGTTATTTATAAGATATCAGTTTTGATTATACTGAACTTAACATCAAAACACAAGCATTGTATCGAGGAGGAAAGAAAAATGGGTGTATATGCAATTACAGGTGCTTCCAGTGGTATCGGAGCAAAAACAAAAGAGCTTTTATTAGAAAGAGGTCATGAAGTCATCAATATTGACTTAAAGGGTGGGGATATCTGCGTGAACTTAGCTTCCCCGGAAGGCAGACAGGAAGCTATCGATAAGCTTCACGAGTTACATCCCGAAGGTTTAGACGGTATGATTTGTAATGCAGGTGTGTCAGGTGCCTGCGGGAACCTGCCACTGATTATTTCCCTGAACTATTTCGGAACCGTGGCTCTTGCAAAGGGTGTATACGACCTTCTTAAGAAAAAGGGCGGCAGCTGTGTAGTAACCGTATCCAACACCATCTCACAGGGTGCAGGACGTAAGGATATCGTGGATTTACTTAATAACATCGGTGATGAGAAGAGAGTTCTGAGTCTTGTTTCTGCAATGGATGAGACCAACTTATCCGTAGGCAACAGCCTTTATGTTTCCACAAAATACGCTTTGGCGAGATGGGTTAGACGTGTATCTTCTTCTTGGGCAGCAAACGGTGTGCGCATCAATGCAGTAGCTCCCGGTAACGTGCATACTGCAATGACCGCAACCATGAGTACATCAGCGAAGATGGCATTAAATGCACTTCCTATCCCCACCAAGTATGGTCAGGAATGTCTGATGGAGCCAGAGGAAATCGCTGAGGTTATGGTATTTCTTTCCTCCAAAGCAGCAAGAGGAGTTAACGGTAATGTTATGTTCGTAGACGGCGGAACCGATGCACTTTTAAATTCAGAAAAGGTATATTAAGGAGGAGTAAGATATGAGACCAATTGAGAAATATGTAGAAAAAATGGAAAATAAAGATTTTGCAGGTCTTGCAGAACTGTTCTCCGCCGATGGAGTTATCTGTGATTACTGTACCAACTCTGCATCCCAGAGAGAATACCACATTTATGGAAAGGAAGCCATCAACATGTTTTTCCGTAACAAGTTCGGATTCCGTCAGTACTCTATCGCAGAGGCAGAGGTTGTAAATGATACTCAGGCTGAGTTTATCGCGAACTTCGGCGGTTACAATATCATGGCAATCGCAACTGTTCGAAATGTGGATGAAAACGGATTAATTACAAACCTTACTGTAAGACCTAAATAATAGGCCCTCCCCAACAGTAAGTACTCGTTGCCAGGCAACAATAAAGGCCGCCTCCCATCAGGGATGCGGCCTATTTATTTGCTTTAATTAGCGATTATTGATAATCTTGGTTAACTCAACAGGATCAACGATCTTGCCATCTTTGTAAACACGCATGTTACCAGAAGCGATTTCGTCGATAAGGATTACTTCGTCGTTGTTGTAACCAAACTCAAACTTGATATCCCAAAGGTCAAGACCAAGAGTCTTTAAATCATCAGCTACGATTTTGGTAATCTTTAAGGTCTGCTCCTTCATGCTTTCGAACATTGCAGGAGTCATAACGCCAAGTGCTGCAAGACCTTCACCAGTAACAAGAGGATCACCTAAAGCGTCGTTCTTGAAGGTACACTCAACATAGCCACCCTCTAATACAGTACCATCTGCGATGTACTCGCCATATCTGCGGATGAAGCTTCCGGTTGCAACGAGACGGCAGATTACCTCTAAACCATGACCAAATACGGTTGCAGGAAGAACTTCCATAGTAGCATCTTCAAGATTCGCACTTACATAGTGAGTCTTGATGCCAGCTTCCTTAAGTAATTCAAAATAATGAATAGAGGTCTGTAAATTAGCCTTACCGATACCTTCGATAGTTAATCCGACAGAGTTCTCGCCTGGATCGAATACACCGTCTTTACCGGTACAATCATCCTTAAACTTTAACATTACGTTGCCATTTTCAAGTTTGTAAACGTCTTTTGTTTTACCTGAATAAATCTTTTCCATTTTGAATCATTCCTCCGTATAGGGTTTGTGTTAACGTTTCTTAACAGTAAAACATTATCACAATTTTTTTCTGTTGACAATTCAATTTTCGCTAAATATTTCTTCGTTTTTACGTTTTTTATA
>F42_Fallow_Deer__coassemble_435_pt1 | contig 14550 bp, 9 predicted proteins | sample F42_Fallow_Deer__metabat2_low_PE_003 | metagenome-assembled genome bin F42_Fallow_Deer
TATCCGTACAGTTTTATTATTTTGTCGAAGACGCGCCCCGACACGGACCGGAACGCAGTCAGTCACTTTGGAAATTTCTACGCACTTTCTCTAAGCATTCCCATCCGAAACCATTATCCTTAAAGAAGGCTGGCCAAGTACTCTACAGAATAGAATCCGCTTGATATGCTGATATTGTTATAGAATGCTTCTTGACTAAATGCCATTGGTATTTTCCTACATTTCCTTTTTATTGTATTTTATGAGAAAAGATGTTATATTGAAGTGGGTTAGCTGTTGCTAACTGCATATATTAATATGGGAGGTACGGTTATGACGATAAATGTTTTATTAGGAATTATGGTTCCGTTTTTGGGCACTACCCTTGGCTCTGCACTTGTATTCTTGATGCGAGGAGAGATGAATATAAAATTGCAGCGGACACTCACCGGCTTTGCGGCAGGAGTCATGGTGGCAGCATCCGTCTGGAGTCTGCTTATACCATCAATTGATCAGTCGGCGCATATGGGAAAATTGTCTTTTATCCCCGCGGTAATAGGATTTTTGTTGGGAATGATATTTTTGCTTGTGCTGGATACGTTTACACCGCATATGCATTTGAACAGTAATCAGGCGGAAGGTGTGAAGGTGAAGCTTGACAGAACTACCATGCTTGTGCTGGCAGTTGCACTTCATAATATTCCAGAAGGAATGGCAGTAGGTGCAGTATTTGCGGGACTTATCTCTGATTCTACGGAAATTACATTGCTTGGGGCATTTGCCTTGTCCATGGGAATTGCTATACAGAATTTCCCGGAGGGAGCCATTATATCCATGCCGCTTAAGGCAGAAGGGGTAGGCAAAGGAAGAGCTTTCCTCTATGGAGCTTTGTCTGGAGCAGTGGAACCCTTGGCTGCGATTTTGACAATCCTGCTATCCGGCATCATGGTTCCAATCCTGCCATATCTTCTCAGCTTTGCAGCAGGAGCCATGCTCTATGTGGTTGTGGAGGAGCTGATTCCGGAGATGTGCGAAGGAGAACACTCCAATATCGGAACCATATTCTTTGCCGTGGGCTTTTCCTTGATGATGATTCTGGATGTAGCACTTGGCTAATCAAACGGGCCGTCCACATTTGGGGGCGGTCTTTCTTTGTGCCATTTCCAAATTCCCACTGGGTGTATTCATGGTGCAAGATTGGGGACAGATTACCCAGAACCGGTTCGGTGTGGTGGAACTTGGGTACAAAGAAAGACCGCTACCCGAAGGGTAACGGCCCGTTATGTTTAGATATTTTTCAGTGCATTGTCAACATCAGCGATGATGTCGTTTACATTTTCAATACCTACGGAAAGTCTTACAAGGTCAGGTCCTACGCCGGCTGCGATAAGCTCGGCATCGTTCATCTGGCGATGGGTAGCGGAAGCAGGGTGAAGGACACAGGTGTGAGCGTCCGCAACGTGAGTGGCAATCATGGCAACCTTAAGGCCGGCCATGAATTTCTCAGCAGCTTTACGTCCACCCTTTACACCGAAGGCGATAACGCCACAGGTACCATTTGGCATCATTTTCTGAGCAAGGTCGTAGTACTTGTTGCTCTTAAGACCTGGGTAATTTACCCATTCAATCATGGGATGTGCTTCTAAGAACTCAGCAACCTTCTGGGCGTTCTCGCAGTGACGGGGCATACGCACGTGTAAGGACTCTAAACCAAGATTTAATAAATAAGCGTTCATAGGAGCCTGGATAGAACCGAAGTCTCTCATGAGCTGTGCGGTACATTTGGTGATGAAAGCACCACCCGGACCGAATTTCTCAGCGTACACAACGCCGTGGTAAGAATCATCTGGAGTAGTAAGACCAGGGAACTTGTCAGCGTGAGCCATCCAGTCGAATTTACCGGAATCTACGATACATCCACCAACTGCTGCATCGTGCCCATCCATGTACTTGGTAGTAGAGTGGGTAACGATATCTGCACCCCACTCAAAAGGACGGCAGTTGATAGGAGTAGCGAAGGTGTTATCAATAATAAGAGGAACACCATGCTCGTGAGCAGCCTTGGCAAATTTTGGAATATCCAAAACGATAAGTGCAGGGTTTGCAATGGTCTCGCCGAATACTGCTTTGGTATTAGGCTTGAATGCAGCAGCCAGCTCTTCTTCGCTGCAGTCAGGATCAATGAAGGTAAATTCAATACCCATACGCTTCATGGTTACGGAGAATAAATTAAAGGTTCCGCCGTAGATAGTAGAAGCCGCGATTACATGATCGCCGCAGCCGGCAATATTAAACACTGCGTAGAAGTTTGCCGCCTGTCCGGAAGAAGTAAGCATTGCTGCCGAGCCACCCTCTAAGGCGCAGATCTTTGCTGCAACGTAATCATTGGTAGGGTTTTGTAATCTGGTGTAGAAATAGCCGGAGGCCTCTAAATCAAAAAGCTTTCCCATATCTTCGCTGGAGTCATACTTGAAGGTAGTACTCTGTACAATCGGAATCATACGGGACTCGCCATTTTTCGGTTCGTATCCGGCCTGAATACACATAGTTTCTCTTTGCATAGTTTAATCTCCTTATTCAAGTGAATTCAGAACCACTATTCGCAAAATCGCTGCGGTGCAGTTTCTCTTTTGCTCATGAATGGCTTCTCGCCATATGAATTTATGTCAACAGACCTCTGTCAGTAAGCTTAATCGGTCTGTTGTTCATAAATCCGCATGGTTCTGAATTATTTCAAGTTTTTATTGGCTGTAGAGAGCATCAGCTTAATTCGGTTCAGCTGGTTAACCTCACTTGCACCCGGGTCGTAATCGATAGCCACAATGTTTGCTTCGGGATGGGACTTGCGGATAGCCTTGATTACACCCTTACCAACTACATGGTTCGGAAGACAACCGAAAGGCTGGGTACATACAATGTTAGGAACATTGTCATGAATCAGCTCCATCATTTCTCCGGTCAAGAACCATCCTTCACCAGTCTGGTTACCGATATCTACGATAGGCTCAGCCATTTTTACTGTTTCACGAATTGGAGTAGGAGCATAGAAGTTCTTACTCTTCTTAAGTGCCTTCACAGTGCTTCCACGAAGGATATGTTCAATCGCCCAGATTCCCAGGCTACAGGTTTTTGCTGCTTTCTTACTGGTTCCAAGGTGCTCTGCCTTATAAATCTGATTGTAGAAGCAATAGAGCAGAAAGTCAATCAAATCCGGTACAACTGCTTCGGCACCTTCTGTCTCCAAGAGTTCTACCAGATGGTTATTGCCGGCAGGAGAGTATTTTACAAGAATTTCACCTACCACACCAACTCGTGGCTTCTTGATATCTTTGATTTCAATGGCATCGAAATCTTCCACAATCTGTCTGCATAAAGAATTGAACTTGGAAAGTTTAAGCTTTGGTGCAGATACATAATCGATAACAATCTTTTTCCATTTCTCATGAACTGCATTAACGCTTCCCGGTACAGCTTCGTAAGGGCGCATATGATAAGTACAGCGCATGAAGATATCACCGAGCTGTGCAGCTAAAGCGACACGAAGGAGCATATTAGCATCCATCTTAAAGCCCGGATTGGTTTCGATTCCCCCCAGATTTAAGGAAATAACAGGAATCTGCTGCATGCCCGCCTTCTCTAAGGCTCTACGAATAAATCCGATATAGTTGGTAGCACGGCAGCCACCGCCAGTCTGGGTGATAATCAGTGCAGTTTTATTTAAATCATATTTGCCGGAAAGCAGTGCTTCCATCAGCTGGCCAACTACCAATAAGGAAGGGTAGCAGGCATCGTTATTTACATACTTCAGACCCACATCTACAGAGTGCTTGTTGTCATTGCTCAGTACCTCAAAATTGTAGCCACAGGCTCTGAAAGCCGGTTCTACGATTTCAAAGTGAATGGGTGACATCTGAGGGCACAAAATGGTGTATTCCTTACGCATTTCTTCGGTAAACTGTACCTTGTGGATGGCACTGGAGCGGATAGTACGTTTCTTGCCCATTTTCTCTCTGACACGAAGTGCGGAGAGAAGAGAGCGGATACGAATACGAGCTGCACCGAGGTTGTTTACCTCATCAATCTTAAGGCATGTATAAATCTTGTCGGAACCAGATAAAATATCATTTACCTGATCGGTGGTAACAGCATCCAGACCGCAGCCAAAGGAGTTGAGCTGAATTAAATCAAGGTTCTCTACCAGCTTTACATAGCTTGCGGCAGCGTAAAGGCGGGAGTGATACATCCACTGATCGGATACAATCAGCGGTCTCTCCGGCTGAGCCAGATGGGAAATGGAATCCTCGGTAAGTACCGCAATATCATAGGAAGTAATCATCTCTGGAATACCATGGTTGATTTCTGGGTCAATGTGATAAGGACGTCCGGCAAGAACGATACCGCGCTTTCCGGTTTCCTTTAAGTATTTTAATACTTCTTCACCCTTTGCGCGCATGTCTGCCCGGGCGTTTTCCTGCTCACCCCATGCTTTGTGTACAGCGGACTTGATTTCGCTTTCTGGAATGTTCTTAAATTCCTTAATCAAAGCCTGTGAAATGGTTTCTTCACTGAGGAAGGACATAAACGGGTTGATTAGAGTAACCTCACCACTGGTGATTTCTTCTACATTATTTTTAATATTTTCAGAGTAGGAGGTAACAATCGGACAATTGTAATGATTGTTGGCCTTTTCAAATTCGTTTCTTTCATAGAATACCGCAGGGTAGAAAATCTTCTTAATGCCCTGTTTGATGAGCCAGGTTACATGACCGTGGGCAAGCTTTGCAGGATAACACTCGGACTCACTGGGAATGGACTCAATACCAAGCTCGTAAATCTTACGATTAGAAACGGGAGAGAGTACTACACGGTAACCAAGTGTTGTAAGGAATGTATGCCAGAACGGGTAGTTCTCGTACATATTCAGAACTCTTGGTACACCAATTTCTCCGCGAGGAGCCATATTAATATCCAGTGATTCGTAGTCAAAGTATCTCTTTAGCTTGTATTCAAAAAGGTTCGGTACATTACCTGCATTTTTCTGACCACCGATACCACGCTCACAGCGGTTACCGGAGATATACTGTCTGCCACCGGAAAACTTGTTGATGGTAAGACGACAGTTATTGGTACAGCCACGGCACTTTGCCATGCTGGTATCAAATTTCAGGTCGCAAATCTGCTGATAGGTAAGCATGGAGGTTTCGTAATCTTCGGTGTAACGTTCTCTAGCGATAAGTGCAGCACCGAAAGCACCCATGATACCTGCAATGTCAGGACGGATAGCTTCGCATCCTGCAATTTTTTCAAAGCTTCGAAGAACGGCATCATTGTAGAAGGTACCACCCTGTACAACGATTTCCTTACCCAGCTCGGAGGCATCGGAAACCTTAATAACCTTAAAGAGCGCGTTCTTGATAACGGAGTATGCAAGACCAGCAGAAATATCGGAAACGGATGCACCTTCCTTCTGTGCCTGCTTTACCTTGGAGTTCATAAATACAGTACAACGGGTACCAAGGTCGATAGGATGCTCCGCAAAAAGTGCTGCCTTAGCGAAGTCCTGTACACTGTAATTTAAGGATTTTGCAAAGGTCTCAATAAAGGAACCGCAGCCTGAGGAACAAGCTTCGTTCAGCTGTACGCTGTCAACGGTCTGGTTCTTGATTTTAATACATTTCATATCCTGCCCGCCGATGTCTAAGATACAGTCAACGTTGGGATTGAAGAATGCTGCCGCATAGTAGTGGGCAACAGTCTCTACTTCACCGTCATCTAAAAGGAATGCAGCCTTCATCAGTGCTTCACCATAACCGGTGGAGCAGGAGCGTACGATATTCACATCTTCCGGAAGAAGGGTATAAATTTCTTTTAAGGAGTCAATCGCTGTAGCTAAAGGACTACCATTATTGTTGGAATAGAAGGAATAAAGGAGTGCACCGTCATCACCAACCAGCGCAATCTTGGTGGTGGTGGAGCCTGCATCGATACCTAGGTATGCGTTACCATGATAATTCTCCAGATCTCCGGTAAGTACTTTATGTGAGTCGTGCCTTGTAACGAACTCGTCATATTCCTCACTGTTTGCAAAAAGAGGCTCCATACGCTCTACTTCGAACTCCATCTTGATATCAGAAGAGAGCTTGCCTACCATTTCCTCTAAAGTATAGGAAACCTCTGGCTTTGCATTTAATGCAGAACCGATGGCTGCAAAAAGGTGGGAATTGTCAGTGTCAATAATATGTTCCTCATCCAGCTTTAAGGTACGGATAAAGGCAGCCTTTAACTGGTCAAGGAAATGAAGGGGACCGCCTAAGAAGGCTACATGGCCACGGATAGGCTTACCGCAGGCAAGACCGGAAATGGTCTGGTTAACCACTGCCTGGAAAATGGAAGCGGATAAGTCTTCCTTGGTAGCACCGTCGTTAATCAGCGGCTGAATATCTGTCTTGGCAAAAACACCGCAGCGTGCAGCAATGGTGTATAGAGATTTATAATTCTTGGCATATTCATTTAATCCGGATGCATCCGTCTGAATCAGGGATGCCATCTGGTCGATGAAGGAACCTGTACCACCTGCACAGATACCATTCATACGCTGTTCGACATTGCCGCCTTCAAAGTAAATAATTTTTGCATCCTCGCCGCCCAGCTCAATGGCAACATCTGTCTGGGGAGCCAGCTCCTGAAGAGAGGTTGCAACAGCAATAACCTCCTGAGTAAATGGTACCTCCAGGTGATTTGCAAGAGTAAGACCACCGGAACCGGTAATCATAGGATGCAAGGTGATATTTCCCAAGGATTCGTAGGCTTTCTTAAGCAAGCCTGCAAGAGTTTCCTTGATATTAGCAAAATGTCTTTCGTAGTCAGAGAAAACAATCTCCTTAGCTTCATTTAAAATAGCAATCTTTACGGTTGTTGAACCGATATCAATTCCTAATGTAAAGTTGTTCGTCATTTGTTTAACCTGTACTCTTTCTTTATTATTACGCATTTTTCGACATATGTGGTCATTATACGCCATAGCCTACTAAAAATCAACGACTCCATAGTACCATAAATGGTTAAGATTTTGTAAACAAATTATATTTTTCTGAAAATGAGAGGCGTTTTGTTTACGAAAGCAAAAGAGAAGTGTTATAATCATCATGTATTTTTATGTGTATCATGGAGGAGTATATGAGTAAATTTGAAAAGAAGTTCGGAAAATATGCTATTTCTAATCTGACCGCTATACTGATTATGTGCTATGTGGCAGGTTATATTATCCAGTTTGTGAACTCAGATTTGTTGCTGCTGCTTACACTGGACCCATATAAAATACTGCATGGACAGATTTGGAGACTGGTGACGTGGATTATTGCTCCGCCTTCTTCGCTGGATATATTTACCATTTTGATGCTGTATTTTTACTATTCTGTAGGGAATTCGCTGGAGCGTACATGGGGAACCTATCGGTACAATGTGTACATTTTTTCGGGAATGCTTTTCACCATTATTGCAAGTTTTGCAGCAATGATAATTTGTTATGTAATATATGGGGACCTTTTAGCGACTACAGAAGTAGCAGCAAAGGTTTTCTTAAGTGGCAGTACCCTGTTTAGTACCTATTATGTCAATATGTCCATTATGCTGGCTTTTGCAGCAACCTTCCCGAATGCGGAGATTCTGCTGATGTACATTGTTCCTGTTCGTATGAAATGGATGGGACTGATTTATACAGGTTATCTGGTGATTGATTTTGTAATGGGAGTGGGCAATCCGGTCTATGATATTTTTAAAAGATGTGCCATTGTCGCTTCACTGATAACCTTCGTGGTGTTCTGGCTGACCTCAAGGAATTCTCTGCATATGTCGCCGGCACAGGTAAAACGCCGCGCTAAGTTCCGCAGTGAGGTGAGACGTACACCATCGCCAAAGATGTCCGGTCATAAGTGTGCAATCTGTGGTCAGACGGATGAGGATAATGAGAATCTGGAGTTCCGTTATTGTTCAAAATGTAACGGTAACTATGAGTATTGCCAGAACCATTTGTTTACTCATGAACATGTGAAATAACAGCTCACTCGTCAGCCGTGATGAAAAACGCATGTGCTTGCACAAGGCGTTTAATATCACGGCTGACGAAGGGAGCGCCGGTTCATGAGCAAAGGTAGCTACGAAGTAGCGGAAAAGAGGCGGAGCCTCCTTTGCGAATGGCGCGAGTGAGCGTGGCGTTGCGAATGGCGCGAGTGAGCGTGGCGTTGCGAATGGCGCGGGAGTGAACTGTAATTTGATAGAAGGAGTCTTAGAATGAATAGAGAATTAGTATTTGCCCAGACCTTGGAAAAGGTGCGTGCCCTTGCCAAAGAGCAGGGAAATTGCATTATGGAAAGTCAGGTGCAGGAGGCATTTGCAGAGCTGGAATTGTCGGGAGAGCAGCTCCAGATGGTATATGATTATCTGGTAAAGCACAAGGTAGGTATTAATCAGCCAGTGAATATGGATGATTATCTTTCGGATGAAGAAAGGAATTATTTGCAGAATTATCTGGACGAGCTTGCACTTTTAGAACCCTTGTCCGACGGAGAAAAGGAGGCAGTGACCATCTCTGCCATGGCAGGGGATATGGATGCCCAGGCTAAGCTGATTGAGGTATTCTTGCCAGAGGTAGTGGAGCTTGCCAAGATTTATACGGGTATGGGGGTATTTCTGGAAGACCTTATCGGAGAGGGCAATGTGGCACTTACCATGGGTGTGTCCATGCTGGGATGCGTGGAAAAGCCTTCGGAGGCACAGGGAATGCTGGCGAAGATGATTATGGATGCCATGGAAGAATATATTTCTGAGAATGCAGATGCAGAAAAGGCGGATCAGAAGGTGGCGGACAGGGTAAATAAGGTTATGGAAAAGGCAAAGTCCCTTTCTGAGGATTTACATAGGAAGGTTACTGTGGAGGAACTGGCTTTAGAGACTCGTATGAGTGAAAAATATATTCGTGAAGCGATTCGCTTTAGTGGTAATCAGATTGAATATATAGAAGAAGCAAACGGGCAAGAGGATGAATGATGAAGATACAGAGTTATGAAGATTATAAATATGTGATGGTAGATACTTCTTTTATATATCTGGGAGCAAAGTACACTTATGGCGAGCTGATTGAAAATGAGGATGTGGCGTTTAAGCTTCGTACCATCTTTGAACGTTACATAATACCGGAAGTAAACGGAGATACTACACTGGAAAATCATTTCCGGCATATGTCTCAGGATTTGGCTTTCAAAACCTATAAGCAGCTGAAGATTAAGCTGAAAATCAGCAGACCCAGCGAGAAGAAGAATCTCTTTGGAAAGACCACCCGGAGATACATCATAGAGACGATTCCTGTGGCTGAGTTTGTGAAGCTGGGCGAAGAAGAAAAAAAGGATATCATGATTCAAGAAGTTGTATTTGGTAAATTGGCACTGATGTCATTTGCAGTATAAGGAAAAGGATTAATATTATGAGTTTAGAAAAGCTTTCCGCTTATGAATTAATTGAAAAAAGGGAGATGCCGGATATCAATTCCATAGGGTATCTTCTGACACATAAAAAGACCGGGGCTAAGGTGGCACTGGTATCTAACGATGATGAAAACAAGGTGTTTTATGTGGGCTTCCGCACACCGCCGAAGAATTCTACCGGTGTGGCACACATCTTAGAGCATTCGGTGCTTTGTGGCTCCAAGGAGTTCCCCATTAAGGATCCGTTTATCGAGCTGGCCAAGGGGTCTTTAAATACCTTTTTAAATGCTATGACCTTTCCAGATAAGACCGTTTATCCCGTTGCCAGCTGCAATGATAAGGACTTCCAGAACCTGATGCATGTATATCTGGATGCGGTATTTTATCCCAATATTTATAAGACGGATAAGATTTTCAAACAGGAGGGCTGGCACTATGCCATGGAGAGCTTAGAGGACGAGCTGACCATCAACGGCGTTGTGTATAACGAGATGAAGGGAGCCTTCTCTTCGCCGGACGATGTGCTGGTGAGAGAGCTGATGAGTTCCCTTTATCCTGATACTCCTTACGGAACAGAATCCGGTGGTGACCCACAGGTGATTCCAGAGCTTTCCTACGAGGAATTCTTAGATTTCCATAGAACCTATTATCATCCTTCCAATTCCTATATTTATCTCTACGGTAATATGGATATGGAGGAGCGATTAGAATATCTGGATAAGACCTATTTATCTGCATTTAATGCCATTCATGTAGAAAGCCAGATTGCAAAGCAGGAGACCTTTGAGGAAACCAGACGCATTGTGAAGGATTATCCCATTAGCGAGGAAGAGGATGAAGAGAATGCATGCTATCTTTCCCTGAATATGTCGGTGGGAGATAATCTGGATAAGGATTTGTATGTGGCATTTCAGGTGCTGGATTATGCACTTTGCTCTGCGCCGGGGGCACCGCTTAAGGAAGCTTTGGTGAAAAAGGGAATCGGTGCAGACGTCTACAGTATGTACGATAACGGTCTGCAGCAGCCGGTATTCAGCATTATTGCCAAGGATACATCGCTTTCCAGGGAGCAGGAGTTTCTGGATACCATTCAGTCAGTACTGAATGAGCTTGTGAAAAATGGTATGGATAAGAAGGCTCTTCTTGCCGGAATCAACTATTTTGAATTTAAGTATCGTGAAGCAGACTTTGGTTCATATCCGAAGGGACTGATTTATGGTCTGACGGCTCTGGACAGCTGGCTTTATGACGATAAAGAGCCATTTATGCATCTGGAAGCAAATGCAACTTACAAAAAGCTTCGTGAAGCAGTGGAGGAGGGATATTTTGAAGGACTTATCCAGAAGTATCTTTTAAATAACAGCCACAAATCCATTGTGATTTTACAGCCGAAGAAGGGTCTGACAGCAGAGAATGACCGTAAGTTAAAAGAGAAGCTGGCACAGTATAAGGAAAGCTTTTCAGAGGAAGAAAAGCAGAGAATTGTGGATGAGACCGCAGCTTTGGAGGAGTATCAGGACAGTGAGGATTCTCCGGAAGATTTAGCAAAGATTCCTATGCTTTCCAGAGAGGATATTGGCAAGACTTCCAGAAAGCTGGTGAACAAGGAGCGTCGGATAGGAGATATTCCGGTGCTTCATCATGATATTTTTTCCGGTGGTATTGGTTACCTTAGAATGATGTTTAAGGTGGAAAATGTTACCGAAGAGCTGGTAACTTACATCGGACTGTTGAAGGGTGTGCTGGGAGAATTGAATACCCAGAATTATAAATATGGTGATTTATTTAATGAAATTAATATTCTCACCGGCGGAATTACTGCAGTGAATAACGTCTACGCCAATGTAGACAATCTGGATAAATATACGCTCACCTTCGAGATTAAAGGAAAAGCATTGTATGAGAACATTCCGGTAATGATTGAGCTGATGCGTGAGGTGATTATGACCTCGGATATGACCGATGGCGTGCGCCTGAAAGAGATTCTAGCGGAAGGAAAGTCTCGCATGCAGGCACAGATGATAAGCGGCGGGCACAGTGTGGCAATCGGACGCGCACTCTCCTATGGAAGTGCCTCCGCACAGCTTAGCGAAATCATGAACGGTATTCCGTTCTACCGGTTGATTTGCAGATTGAACGATGAGTTTGAGGCAGAGAAGGAAAATATTACCGAAAAGCTTCAGAAGCTGGCAAAAATCATCTTCCGTAAGGAGAATCTGATGATTGACTTTGTGGGAACGCAGGAAGGTCTGGCACAGGTAGAGAAGGCAGCGGAGAGCTTTGCAGACAGCCTCTATACGGAGCCGGTGGAGAAGGTGATTTTTGTACCCACCTATGAGAGAAAGAACGAAGGCTTTATGACCTCCGGTCAGGTGCAGTATGTGGCAAGGGGGGGGAACTTTAGAAAGAAGGGACTGCCTTATACCGGGGCATTGCGCATTCTGAAGGTACTCATGGGATATGATTATCTCTGGAACAATATCCGTGTAAAGGGCGGCGCTTATGGCTGCATGTGCTCCTTCGGAAAGGGCGGCGACGGCGGCTTTGTATCCTACCGTGATCCGAACCTTAGAAAGACAGTAGAGATATTTGAGGGCGCAGCAAAGGCTATCGCAGAGGTGAAGCTGGATGAGAGAACCATGACCCAGTATTTGATAGGAGCAATCAGTGACCTGGATGTGCCGATGAATCCACAGGGATATGCACTTTTTTCCTTAAGTGCCTATATGACTGGCATCACTCAGGAGATGCTGCAGAAGGAGCGTGATGATATGCTGACTGCCACAAGTGAGGATATCAGAGCTTTATCAAAATACATTGAGGCCATGATGAGCGATGACTATTTCTGTACCGTAGGAAATGCGGAAAAAGTGAAAGAAGCATCGGACTTATTTATGAGCATAGAAAACCTATTGTAAAAGCCTCGGACGGCGGCCATGCTCCGGGCATGCTTGCATGCACCGGACAATGGACATCGGACGGGCAAAGCGATATGAGCAAGTAGGGCGATAGCTCGGATTGCGAATATCGGTGGCAATTGCGGGAACTGCGGAGCAGTGTAGCAATTGGCTTTTACAATACACATCATACAAAAGGAGGGAAAATTATGAAAAAGAGATTACAATTATTAGTTTTATCATTGATGCTGGTGGTCGGTTTGACCGCTTGCGGAGGTTCAGCATCAGATTCTGCCAATTATTATACTATGTCAGAGGCAAAGACGGAGTCGGCATCGGCTGAGATGTATGACAGTGTGGAAATGGGCTTCTCCAATGGAAGCAGTAGTGTGGAAGTTACCGAAGAAGCCAGCGGAAGTCAGACTACCCGGCAGACGGACCGTAAGCTGATTCGAACGGTGGATATGTCTGTAGAGACCAAGGAGTATGACAATCTGCTGGCAGCAGTGGAGAATAAGGTAAAGTTTCTGGGTGGCTATATTGAAAATATGGAGACCTATAACGGCAGTTCTTACAGCAGCTATCGCAGCAGCCGCAATGCCAATATGACCCTGCGCATTCCTCAGGAAAGCTTAGATGCTTTTCTGGAGGAAATCTCTGCAATCAGTAATGTGGTGAGACATTCGGAAAATGTGGACGATGTGACACTGCAATATGTGGATTTGTCCAGTCACAAGGAAGTGCTTCTGGCAGAACAGGAAAGACTTCTGCAACTGATAGAGCAGGCAGAGACCATTGAGGATATCATTACCTTAGAGGACAGATTGTCCGATATCCGTTATCAAATAGAGAGTATGGAGTCTCAGCTTCGTACCTACGATAATAAGGTGACCTACAGCACAGTTTATCTTTACATAGATGAGGTACAGGAGCTTACTCCGGTAAAAGAAGAGACCGTATGGGAGCGTATTACCGGTGGTTTTGCGGAAAGTATTGATGACATTGTTTATGATATTACGGAAGCCTTTATCTGGTTTGTAGTAAATATTCCATACTTGCTTATTTGGGCAGTTGTGATTATAGTAGTGGTACTGGTTTTAAAGAAAATCAAGAAGAGAACAATGCGTATCAAGGAACAGGAAGCTGCTTTGTCAAAAGAAAATGAGGGACAGGGAAAGAATGAGTAACAACAATAGCTTTAAGTCAGGTTTTGTAACACTGATTGGACGACCAAATGTGGGAAAGTCTACTTTGATGAACAAGTTAATCGGGCAGAAGATTGCCATTACCAGCAAAAAGCCCCAGACTACCAGAAACCGTATTCAGACGGTATATACCTCTGAGGAGGGACAGATTGTGTTTGTGGATACTCCGGGTATTCACAAGGCGAAGAATAAGCTGGGGAACTATATGGTGGGCGTGGCGGAGAGAACACTTTCCGAGGTGGATGTGATTCTCTGGCTGGTGGAGCCTACCACCTACATCGGTGCGGGAGAGCAGCATATTATTGAACAGCTGAAGAAGACCAAGACTCCGGTGATTCTGGTAATTAACAAAACCGATACTGTGAAAAAGGAAGAGATTTTATCCTTTATTGATGCCTACAGAACCCAGCTGGATTTTGCGGAAATCGTGCCGGTATCTGCGTTAAAAGGAGACAATACAGAGGTACTTATCTCTTGTATCATGAAGTATCTTCCTTATGGTGATGCCTTTTATGATGAAGATACCATTACAGACCAGCCTATCCGCCAGATTGTGGCGGAGCTGATTCGTGAGAAGGCACTGAGACTTTTAGAGGAAGAGATTCCCCATGGTATTGCAGTAAGTATTGACAGTATGAAATATCGCGGCCACATCTGTGATATCGATGCCACCATCGTGTGCGAGAGAGACTCCCACAAGGGGATCATCATCGGGAAGGGCGGCAGCATGCTAAAGAAAATTGGGTCCAAGGCAAGACCTGAGATTGAAGACTTGATTGTGTGTCAGGCCAACCTTCAGCTTTGGGTGAAGGTGAAAAAGGACTGGCGAGACAGTGATTTCCTTATGAAGAATTTTGGATATAATCCCAGTGATATCCGCGAATAGTTTTGAGCCTGATTGTTAACCCTATTATCAGACAGATGAAAAAGGGGCGCAGGAAATGGAAACATTAGAAAATTCGCAGAGCGAGTATTGGAAGAGGTTTGAAA
>F42_Fallow_Deer__coassemble_438_pt1 | contig 14306 bp, 11 predicted proteins | sample F42_Fallow_Deer__metabat2_low_PE_003 | metagenome-assembled genome bin F42_Fallow_Deer
CACTTTGGAAATTTCTACGCACTTTCTCTAAGCATTCCCATCCGAAACCATTATCTTTAGGGAAGGCTGACTAAGTACTCTACAGAATGGAATCCGCTTGATATGCGGACCAATCCATCTGTCTTACCTGGTCGAGACACGAACAATCATAGAACGAAAATCTGATTTTGTGAAATTGAAGCAGTTCGCAGTAGAGTCTCGTAGGGGATGTGTTCCCCGGAAGAGGTATGCCATTGTGATATGCTGATATTGTTATAGAAGCCATCTTACCTAAATGGCATTGCCTGCCGAGGGGGGATTTGCAGCAGTCCTTTTTGAGGGCGTCAAATAAAAAAGCACTCGCATGACGGTACGAGTGCTTTTTAATGTACTTATTTATTCAAATAATTAAGCCATTGCGTTAACAGCTTTAGCTAAACGAGAAACTTTTCTACCAGCGTTGTTTGCATGATAAACACCCTTAGTAGCAGCCATCTCAATAACCTTAGTAGCGTTAGCAAGCTCTGCAGTAGCAGCAATCTTATCACCAGCTTCTACAGCTGCGAAAACCTTCTTCATTGCAGTTTTAACGCCAGACTTAATAGCTTTATTTCTATCAGCCTTAGTACGGTTTACTAAAATTCTCTTCTTTGCGGATTTAATGTTAGCCAAGATCTACACCTCCAATTAATATACATTCAAATATTCTTTACAATTAAAATGTATTACCTTAGCCAGACACGGACGACTAATGTAAACATACTATTGTATTTTAGCCAAGCTTTTCTTATTTGTCAATACATAATTTACCGGAAATTGCAAAAAACTATTAAAAAATTAAAGTATGCAAAGGTGGGAAAAACCATGTTCAATAATACCATAAGAACAGATTTAGCACTAGAGGCAAGAGAGAATATTGGGCAGAATCTTGAACAGATGAACGGAATAAAGGTGTCAGAGTATTATTCTGGAAAGAACAAAAATAAGGTGACCAAGGTGATGATTTGTTCTAAAAATGCGGAGAAGGCGATGGGAAAGCCTATGGGAACCTATGTAACCATCGAGGCGGCGCAGCTTTCAGAGGATGATGAAGGGGATAATAGAGATATTTCCGAATGTATTGCCAAAGAGTTGAAGAGACTTTTGCCGGAACTGAAAAAAGAGCAGTCTGTGCTTGTGGTAGGCCTGGGGAATCGGGAGGTTACTGCGGACGCATTGGGGCCTCAGGTGACAGACCAGCTTCATATCACCAGACATATTATTAAGACCTATGGGAGGGCTGCCTATGGAGATGGAAAGGTGCATGAAATCAGTAGTCTGGAGCCGGGTGTAATGGCGAAGACCGGGATGGAGACTGCGGAAATCGTAAGAGGAGTGGTGAAGGATGTGAAGCCGGATTTGATTTTTGTAGTGGATGCACTGGCGGCGCGAAGCATTCATCGATTAAATCGTACCATTCAGATTACCGATACGGGAATCTGGCCCGGGTCAGGAGTGGGTAATCACAGGCATCCCTTATCTAAGGAAAGTCTGGGAGTACCGGTGGTGGCAATCGGGGTACCTACGGTTGTAGATGCAGCTACGGTAGCCAGGGATGCGTCTAATCTGAAGCATGATTTCGCAGAACTGAAGAATATGTATCTGGCGGGAAAGGATATTGATGCGGTAATCCGAAAGGTAAGCTTTACTCTTTCTGAGGGAATCAATATTGCTCTCAGCTTCGAGGAATAGGGAAGATACCTGTCACATATATTGAAAAGACAATGATGGGGGCAGTATCAGATGATTTTTGGACAGACATTTGGGAAGTTTTTAAAAAAGCTTTTACTATCAATAATGGGCGTAGTAATGCCCATTTACATATATGAGAGCGTGACGGTGGAGGGATTTTTGTCAGGTATTTTGTACCAGTTGGGAGCACAGATTTTTCCCATTTATACATATGTGGAAACAGAAGCATCAACGGTGCATCGGACAGATTCTATCGAGCTGGAATATCTGTATTATGATGAGCTTACCCATATGATGGAGGAGGAAAATGAGGAGCTGGTGGCAGAGTCGGTGAAGGTGGAGCTGGTTGCCATTGACCCGCAGCGTACCCAGAGTACGGTGGACGAGAGGGCAGGAAGCTTTACTCCTCATACCAGACAATACATTACTAATCTGGATGCTTTTGAGGATTACAATGCCCTTACAAAGCATTTTTACATCGTGGATGATGTGACCAGTGTGGAAGAAGGAGAAATCAACTATAAGGAGCTGTTGGCGAGGGACTTGTCCATTTCCAAGGAGGGAGATGCGCCCCAGATTCTTCTGTATCATACCCATTCTCAGGAAGGGTTTGTGGATTCCGTACCGGGAGATGACAATACCACTATCATGGGAGTAGGTGCGTATCTGGCAAGTGTGTTACAGAATACCTACGGCTATAAGGTAATGCATCATCTGGGAAAATATGATGTGGAATCCAGGGATAATGCATATGCCAGATCCCTTCCAGAGATTAAGCAGCTTCTGGATGAGAATCCGTCCATTCAGGTGGTGATTGATTTGCACAGAGATGGTATCAAGGAGGCAAACGGTAAGCTGATGACCCAGGTGGATGGCAGAGATACGGCGAAATTTATGTTTTTTAACGGTATCAGTAAGACTAATTCCCAGGGACAGATTGACTATTTACCCAATCCAAATCTTCAGGATAATCTGGCATTTTCTTTACAGATGAAGCTGAAGGCGGATGAGTATTATCCGGGAGTGGCAAGAAAGAATTACATTAATGGGTACCGCTACAATATGCATTTAAAGGCACGTACCATTCTGATTGAGCTGGGAGCCCAGAATAATACTTTTGGAGAGGCTATCAACGCCTGCGACATTTTGGCGCATTTGTTAGACATGGTTTTGACAGGACAGTAAATCTTTGGTACAATCAGAGCCATGCAGATATGTGAAAGAGCCATGGGAAGCTTGCTTACCTAAGAGTATTCTTTCACATATCTATATGGTGAGAAACCATCATGAGCAAAAGGAAAGCGCGAAGCGCGATTTTGCGAATGTGGCTCTGATTGTAATTATGTTTATGTTAAGAGAGGAACAACAGATGGCAGGAGTTGACCAGACTAAAATTCGCAATTTTTGTATTGTTGCACATATAGACCATGGTAAATCTACTTTGGCGGATCGTATTATTGAGAAGACCGGACTTTTAACCAGCAGAGAGATGCAGGCACAGGTACTGGATAATATGGAACTGGAGAGAGAGCGTGGTATCACCATCAAGGCTCAGTCCGTAAGAACGGTATACAAGGCGAAGGATGGGGAAGAGTATATCTTTAACCTGATTGATACACCGGGACATGTAGATTTTAACTATGAGGTAAGCCGTTCGCTGGCTGCCTGTGATGGTGCGATTCTGGTAGTGGATGCGGCACAGGGCATTGAAGCACAGACTTTGGCAAATGTGTATTTGGCACTGGATCATGATTTGGATGTGTTTCCCGTTATTAATAAAATCGACCTGCCGAGTGCAGAACCGGATCGTGTGAAGGATGAAATCGAGGATGTTATTGGTATCGAGGCGCAGGATGCACCACTGATTTCCGCAAAGAACGGAATCGGTATTGAGGACGTATTAGAGGCGATTGTGGAGAAGATTCCAGCACCTAAGGGTGACCCGGATGCACCACTGCAGGCACTTATTTTTGACTCTATTTACGATTCCTATAAGGGTGTAATTATTTTCTGCCGTGTTATGGAAGGAACTGTGAAAAAGGGAACCCAGATTCGTATGATGGCTACCGGAGCTATGGAGGATGTTGTAGAAGTAGGTTACTTTGGTGCAGGCCAGTTCATTCCTTGTGACGAGCTTTCCGCAGGTATGGTAGGCTATATCACCGCTTCTATTAAGAATGTAAAGGATACGGCGGTGGGTGATACCGTAACAGATCATCAGCGTCCTTGTGCAGAACCTCTTCCGGGCTACAAGAAGGTGCAGTCCATGGTGTACTGTGGTATGTATCCGGCGGATGGTGCGAAATATCCGGATCTTCGTGATGCACTGGAGAAGCTTCAGTTAAATGATGCATCATTATTTTACGAGCCGGAGACCTCCATTGCGCTGGGCTTTGGTTTTAGATGTGGTTTCCTAGGACTTCTTCATCTGGAGATTATTCAGGAGCGTCTGGAAAGAGAGTACAATCTTGACCTGGTTACTACCGCACCGGGCGTAGTTTATAAGGTATACAAGACCAATGGTGAGGTCATCGAGCTGACCAATCCTTCCAATTTACCGGACCCTTCGGAAATCGATTATATGGAGGAGCCCATTGTAAGTGCAGAGATTATGGTGACCAAGGATTACATCGGTTCCATTATGGAGCTTTGTCAGGAGCGTCGTGGAACTTACCTTGGCATGGAATATATTGAGGAAAACAGAGCACTTCTTAAGTATGATTTACCTTTAAATGAGATTATTTACGACTTCTTTGATGCCTTGAAGTCCCGTTCCAAGGGATATGCGTCCTTTGACTATGATATCAAGGGATATGAATTGTCCAAGCTGGTGAAGCTGGATATCTTGATTAATAAGGAAGAGGTGGACGCCCTTTCCTTTATTGTACATGCGGATTCTGCTTACGAAAGAGGCCGCAAGATGTGCGAGAAGCTGAAGGATGAGATACCGAGACATTTATTCGAGATTCCCATCCAGGCAGCTGTGGGTGGCAAGGTTATCGCCAGAGAGACCGTACGTGCAATGCGTAAGGATGTACTTGCAAAGTGTTATGGTGGTGATATTACCCGTAAGAAGAAGCTCCTTGAGAAGCAAAAAGAAGGTAAGAAGAGAATGCGTCAGATTGGTAATGTAGAGATACCACAGAAGGCATTCATGAGTGTATTAAAGTTAGATGATAAAAAATAATAATTTAGAAATTTATATCCATATACCTTTTTGTAAGAGAAAATGCAGGTACTGTGATTTTTTGTCCTTTTCCTGTAGTGAGGATGTGCAGAAGAGGTATATGGATGCCTTGAAACAAGAGATTACTGCGAAAAGTAAAGCATATAAATCTTATGTGGTAACCACCATCTTTATCGGTGGCGGTACGCCCTCTATAGTAAAACCGTTGTGGATAGAAGAGCTGATGGAGCTTGTGTATGAGCATTTTAAGGTTTCGGAGGATGCGGAGATTACCATGGAGATGAATCCGGGCACTGTGACAGAGGAGAGTCTTGAGATTTATCATGCGGCTGGAATAAATCGTCTCAGTATGGGACTGCAGTCAGCTAACGACAGGGAGCTGGCACTTTTAGGCAGAATTCACTCTTTTTGGGAATTTCTATCAGCCTATTCTTCTGCCAGAAGGGTAGGCTTTTCTAATATCAATGTGGATTTAATGAGCGCACTGCCGGGACAGAGTGTGAAAAGCTATACGGACACCCTGGAAAAGGTGCTGACACTGTCGCCACCGCCGGAGCATATCTCTGCATACAGTCTGATTGTGGAAGAGGGAACTCCTTTTTATGATGCTTATGAAAAAGGAGAACTTGAGCTCCCTTCCGAAGAGGATGAACGTCTTATGTATGAGAAAACAGGGGAAATCCTGAAAAAATACGGGTATCATCGATATGAAATCTCCAATTACGCAAAGGAGGGTTACGAGTGCAGGCATAACATGGGTTATTGGGTCAGAGATAACTATGTGGGCTTTGGGCTTGGCGCCGCATCTATGGTGGAAAATCAGCGGTTTTCCGGGGAGAAGGATTTGGGAAAATATCTGGAGAATCCGCTGGCAGAGTGTGAGGCAGAAGTGTTGTCTGCGAAAGAGCAGATGGAGGAGTTTATGTTTCTGGGACTTCGTCTGATAACGGGAGTGTCAGAGAAAGAATTTAAGGTGGTTTTTCAAAAGGAAATTGATGAAGTCTATGGAAGCGTACTGGAAAAGCACTGCAAAGAGGGTCTTTTAATTCGGGAAGATGGGAGAATCTTTTTAAGTGCCAGAGGTCTTGATTTGTCTAATTATGTAATGGCGGACTTTTTATTATCATAAAAATGTAGACTTGCACGAATTGTGTCCACATTTCATACAATACAGTAAAGCGTGAATTGGGATTTAAGCAAGTGAAGCCTTTTCAGAAACCATTAACGGCGGCGGAAGAAAAATATTATTTGGATTGCTTAAAGGATGAAGATAGTAAAAAGACCAGAGAAGCCAAGGATATTCTGGTGGAAAGAAATATGCGCCTGGTAGCGCATGTGGTCAAGAAATATCAGAATGTAAATGAGGAAATGGATGATCTTCTTGCGGTGGGCTGTATTGGATTGATTAAGGCGATTGACAGTTTTGATGCAGGAAAGGGGCGGCTTGCCACTTATGCATGCCGGTGTATTGATAACGAGATTTTGATGCTGCTTCGCAGTAAAAAGAAATCCTCTAAGGATGTTTCCATATATGAATCTATCGGACAGGATAAAGAGGGGAATGAAATCTGTCTGTTGGATATTATCGAGGCCGCAGAGGTAAGTGTTACCGATATGCTTGACCAGCAGGACTCTATTCGATGCCTTATGGAAGGGATTGATAAAATGTTAAGTCCCAGAGAACAGCTGGTTATTACTATGCGTTATGGTCTGAATGGTCAAAAAGAACAGACACAGCTGGAGGTAGGAGAGAAATTAGGGATTTCCAGAAGCTATGTGAGCAGAATTGAGAAAAAAGTACTAAATAAATTAAAAAACTATTTTGAAAATTTGTAATTATGTTATATAATAGAACTGTATAATTGTGCGAAAAATTACTAGTTATGGGGAAAAAGGATACAAAATATGCAATTCGTAAAAGTGGAAGACTTAAAAATTGGTATGCGTCTAGCAAGACCAATCTACAACAAGCAGGGAGTACTTTTATTTGAGAGAGATTCCAAGCTCTCAGAGCAGGCGATTACAAGTATTCATAACTTTGGATTGCTCGGTATTTATATACTCGAGCCTGCGGAGCCGGTTCCGCCCATGTCAGAAGAGGATTTGGAATTTGAACGTTTCCAGACAATGACAGTTTTTGCATTGCAGGAGGAGCTGGAGCATATCCTTGAGACAAGAAAGGCAAGCAAGCTGCCAACCATTGAAGCGACCATTATCCGTAAATATGGTCATATGGATAAGAAGGTTAATTTTTATCAGAACCTTCGTAGTTATAATGATTTTGTATGTAAGCATTCTTTAAATGTAGCTATTTTATGCACCATGATTTCGCACGTCATGAACGTTCGTATCGAGGAACAGAACAATGCTGTCTATGCTGCATTAGTCCATGATATCGGTAAGGTTGGCATTTTTAAAGAGCTTGGAGAAGGTAAGGGGAATGTAGAAGAGCTGGATGAAAGACTTTTAAAGGCTCAGCTCACTCAGGTAGATATTATTGAAAATGCATTTGCTCAGGGAACCGGTGTGCGCAGAATCTGTGTACAGTTGGCGAAAGCGCAGATGGAGATTAATGAAGGTCAGCCTATTAGTGCGAAATTGGGGCTTCCTGCCAAGATTTTATTGGTTGCCAATAAATATGATGAAATGACGGCGATGCGTGTCAATACTACGCAAACGGAGTCAGAGGTACGTGCTATTAAGGAATTGATTTCAAAGCCGGAATATTATGATGCGGAAATTGTAAATGCGCTTATTCAGTCCATTCATATCCTGTTCCCAGGAGTCAGCGTAGAGTTAAATACTGGAGAAAAGGGACTTGTGCTGGTGGCAAATGAAGTAGATATTTTAAGACCGATGATCTTAGGATTCCGGGATAACAGCATTTTGGATTTATCTTCGAAGGCTTATAAGGATATCGAGATTGTAGATATTATGAAGACCTTGGATAATCGATATGTTTTAGATACTGAGGCATTAAAAAATGCCGGATTTTAATCTGGAGGAAAAGTACAATGCTTTCTATTGAAGAAATATTAAGAACTGCCAAGGAGGCCGGAGCGTCCGATGTGCATTTGACGGTAGGGATTCCGCCCAAAATGCGTGTAAACGGCAATCTGATTACCATGGAGTATCCCAGAATGCTTCCAGCAGATACCTTGGACATTCTTCTTGCAATTATGACGGAGACCCAGAGAGACCGTTTTGAGGAGCGTGGAGAATACGATATGTCTTTCTCCATTCCGAACTGCGGACGTTATCGTGTAAATGCCTATAAGCAGAGAGGCTCTGTGGCGATGGCGTTTCGACTTGTGGGAACCAAGATTCCTGCGCCGGAAGAGCTGGGTGTACCGGAGTCTGTTATAGATTTATACCAGAGAAAGCGTGGTCTGGTGCTGGTAACCGGGCCAACCGGTAGTGGTAAATCCACTACTTTGGCGGCGATTATTGATAAAATCAATAATAATCGTGACGCTCATGTAATTACATTGGAGGACCCTATCGAGTATCTTCATCAGCATAAATTGTCTATGGTTAACCAGAGAGAAATCGGCTTGGACTCCGATAATTATGCCAATGCACTTCGTGCGGCGTTACGTGAAGACCCGGATGTTATCCTGGTAGGAGAGATGCGAGACTTCGAAACCATCAGTGTTGCGATTACAGCGGCAGAGACAGGACATTTGGTGCTGTCTACCCTGCATACTATCGGTGCGGCAAGTACGGTGGATCGTGTTATCGATGTATTTCCGCCTCACCAACAGCAGCAGATTAGAGTACAGCTTGCTAATGTATTAGAAGCTGTTGTATCCCAGCAGCTGATTCCCACAGCCGACGGACATGGTCGAGTGGCGGCTTTTGAGGTTATGCATGCTAACCATGCGGTGCGCAACCTGATTCGTGAGGGTAAGTCCCATCAGCTGGCATCTGTGATGCAGACCAATCGTAAAATTGGTATGATTACTATGGATGAAGCCATTATTCAGCTATTCTACGAAGGCAAGATTGACCGTGATATGGCGGTACAGTTTGCACAGGACCCTGATAGTATGGAGAATAAAATCTAAAATTCTAAAGCGGCAAAATCAGAGTTTTATCTTTGATTTTGCCGAGTCAAATTTCTTTCACTTTTCAAAATGATAATTTTATAGGAGGATGAAGAAATGTTTCGTTCAGTTTTGACGGGATGTTTATGTGGTGTGGATGCCTATATCATTCACGCAGAAGTAGACGTCTCTACCGGTCTGCCCGGATTTTCTATGGTGGGCAGTCTTAGTAATGAGGTAAAGGAGGCGAAGGAGCGAGTGCAGGTAGCTCTGAAGAACACGGACTTTGACCTTCCACCCAATAAAATCACAATCAATCTATCCCCAGCGGACATCAGGAAGGATGGCACCTGCTTTGATTTACCCATTGCCATAGGGCTTTTAGGGTGCTTCGGACTTTTTGAGGAGGACAGGCTTACAGGAACGGTATTTCTAGGGGAGCTTGGTTTGAACGGGGAGCTAAAGACAGTAAATGGCGTGCTTCCCATCGTGAAGGCTGCGGCAAAGCAAGGAGTAAGGGAATGTATCGTACCCATGGGGAATCTGGCAGAGGGTAGTGTGATTCCGGGGATTACGGTAAGAGGCGCAGTGCATATAAAACAGGTACTGGAGTTTTTACAGGAGGATATGGAGTGTAAGGATGAAATGCTTCCACCGGGGAAATGCCGGTTAGAAGAATTTCTGCAAAGAGCAGAGAGAGAATGTCAGTTTGATTTTGCAGAGGTGAAGGGGCAGAGGATGGCAAAGCGGGCGGCAGAGATTGCCGCAGCCGGATTTCATAATCTGGCGTTATCGGGGCCACCCGGAGCTGGTAAAAGTATGATTGCCAAGCGGATTCCGGGAATTTTGCCGAAGCTGACGGCTGGAGAGGCTCTGGATGTATCTGCAATTTATAGTGTAGCTGGTCTTCTATCAGAGGACATGCCCATTATCACAACAAGACCATTTCAAAGTCCCCATCACACAATTTCGGGGGCTGCGCTGGTAGGCGGTGGAAGTAAAGTCCACCCCGGTGCCATTTCTTTAGCCCATAAGGGTGTCTTATTCTTAGATGAATTAACAGAATTCCCAAGAAGTATTTTAGAGAATCTTCGTCAGCCCATGGAAGATAAAAAAGTAAATATTGTAAGAGTGCACGGAAATTATGTGTTTCCGTCGGATTTCATGCTGGTGTGTGCCATGAATCCCTGCAAATGTGGCTTTTACCCGGATAAGAATAAGTGTACCTGCACAGAGAGTGAGCTTCACCGGTATCGGGGAAAGCTGTCGGGGCCGCTGATTGACCGTATCGATATGTATGTGGAGACCCAACGGTTGGATTTGTCCAGCCTAAGCGGAATGGATAACGGAGAGAGTACGGCGGTGATCCGGGAGCGTGTTGCAAGGGCAAGAGAGCTGCAGGAGATGCGGTTTCGGGGAGAAAATATTCAATTCAATTCCCAGATGGAGGTGCAGGGTATTGAAAAATATTGCCTGCTGGGAAGTAAGGAAAAGAAGCTGATGGAGCTTGCCTACAACAGTCTGCAGCTCAGTGCAAGAACCTACCACAGAGTACTTAAGGTGGCAAGAACCATTGCGGATTTGGAGGGAGAAGAAAAAATTCTGGAAAGGCATATCAGTGAGGCACTTGCTTATCGATTTATGAAAGGGTAACTAATTATGGAGAAATACGATTATTTTCTGGATGCGTGTCTTAGCTTTAGCGATAAGATAAAGCAGACACTTTTAAAGGAGGCGGGAGATTCTGAGGAAATCTACCGTATGAGTGAGAAACAGATTTATCACATGCTGGAGAAGAGTAAGGCAGAGGAGTTTCTGCAAAAAAGAGCAGAGTGGGATGCAGAGAAAGAGTACGAGAACCTGAAGGAGAAGGGAATACGACTGGTTTCTCTTCCTATGGAAGACTATCCACGGAGGCTCCTTACTATTCCTGACCCACCCTTTGCATTGTATGTGAGAGGGAGGCTGCCGGAGGAGAATAAGCTTTCTGTGGCAGTCATCGGAGCAAGAGATTGCTCTGAGTATGGAGAATATGTAGCCGGCGCATTGGGGAAAATGCTGGGGGAACAGGGAATTTCCTTGATTAGCGGTATGGCGAGGGGGATTGACGGTATCAGCCAGATGGCAGCCTTAGAGGCGGGAGGAACTTCCTTTGGAGTGCTGGGAAGTGGTGTGGATGTGTGTTATCCCAAGAGCAATAAGGCTCTTTACAACAAGCTTTTAGAGAAAGGGGGAATATTATCTACCTATCTTCCCGGAACTGCTCCCAGAGCGTCTCTTTTCCCACCCAGAAACCGCATTGTCAGTGGACTTTGTGACGTCCTTGTTGTCATTGAGGCAAGACAGCGCAGTGGTACCTCCATTACGGTAGAGATGGCATTGGAACAGGGCAGGGATGTGTATGCAGTACCCGGACGGCTTACGGACAGGCTCAGCGATGGCTGTAATCGTATGCTGAAGGATGGTGCACAAATCTTTTTATCACCCAAGGAATTTGTGGAGGAGCTTGCCATGCGTTATGGGGCAAGGATGGCAGTAAAGCCGGGGGATTCCGAGCTTTTGATTCCCAGCGGAGAAAGCTTTAGTGAGCAGGAGCTGGCGGTATATGATGCACTGGATTTCTATCCTATGCCTATTGAAAAGGTGATAGAGAGGCTTCAGCGGAAGAAGGCGATTCCCAATCCGGAATTTTCTCAGGTGATGATTACCCTGATGGGATTATGTGTAAGAGGCTTTGCAGTACAAAATAGTAGTGGCTGGTTTTCGAAATCTTTATAGCATTGAAATACTAAATGTGGTATGATAACTTCATATAATGCCCTAAATGCCCTGTGCTAAGAGGAGGAGACAAAATGATTCGTGAAAACACTAAGATTGTACAGATTGGAAATGTAAAAATCGGCGGCAATTACCCTATTGCCATCCAGTCTATGACCAATACTAAGACAGAAGATGTGGAGGCTACGGTAGCCCAGATTCGCAGGCTGGAAAAAGCAGGCTGTGAGATTGTGCGTTGTACGGTGCCTACTTTAGAGGCTGCGAAGGCTATTGGGGAGATTAAGAAGCAGATTTCCATTCCTCTCGTTGCAGATATACATTTTGATTATAAGATGGCCATTGCAGCTATGGAAAATGGCGCAGATAAGATTCGTATCAATCCGGGAAATATCGGCAGCGTGGACAAAGTAAAGGCTGTGGTAGATGTGGCGAAGGAGCGCAATATCCCTATCCGTGTGGGGGTTAACAGTGGTTCCTTAGAAAAGCATCTGGTGGAGAAATATGGTGGTGTTACCGCGGAAGGTATTGTGGAGAGTGCGCTGGATAAGGTGCGCATCATTGAAGAGTTAGGCTATGACAATCTGGTCATCAGTATCAAATCCTCTGATGTAATGATGTGCGTGAAGGCACACGAGCTTTTAGCAGATAAGACCCCTTATCCTCTTCATGTGGGAATTACGGAGTCAGGTACTGTGCAGAGTGGTAATATTAAGTCTGCTCTTGGGCTTGGAATCATTCTAAATCAGGGAATCGGTAATACCATCCGAGTATCCTTAACCGGTGACCCTGTGGAAGAGATTAAGTCTGCGAAGCTGATTCTACGTACATTGGGACTTCGTAAGGGTGGCATTGAGGTTGTGTCTTGTCCGACCTGTGGCAGAACCCAGATTAACTTAATCGAGCTGGCAACCAAGGTGGAGAAGCTGGTGGAGGATTATCCGCTGGATATCAAGGTAGCGGTAATGGGCTGTGTGGTAAACGGACCGGGAGAAGCAAAGGAAGCGGATCTTGGTATTGCCGGAGGTATCGGCGAGGGTCTTCTTATCAAGAAAGGTGAGATTATCCGCAAGGTACCGGAGGCGGAGCTTTTGCAGACGTTGAAGGATGAGCTGGATAACTGGAATTAATGTAACTATTCAGAGCCATGCAGATTTATAGAAAATAGGCTGTTCAAGCTGGCTTGATAAAGTCTATTTTCTATAAATCTATATGGTGAGAAGCTAATATGAGCAAAAGAAAAGCCTCGCAGAGGCGATTTTGCGAATTGGCTCTGAATCGTTACGGATTAGTAATTAGGGAAAGAGGGAGTTTCATGGGAAAACCGTTTTTTGAAGTGTTCCCTACTCTAAAGCTGGATACTGCTGCTCATGATATTATGGAGCAGGCAGAGGTAGAGAGAGTATCTACTACGAAAAAAAAGGATTTTTTGAGAATCTATTTGCGTAGTAGCAGGCTTATTATGAAGGATGTCATCTGGGGAGTGGAAAAGGAGATTAAGAATCAGCTTTTTCCCGGAGCCAGTCTGACCATTAAAATATACGAGAAATTTGAGCTGTCTTCCCAGTATACACCGGAGAAGCTTTTGGATGTGTACCGGGACTGTATTTTGGAAGAGGTTCGTGCTTACAGTAATATTGCGTACAATGCCTTAAAGGGTGGTGTGTTTTCTTTCCCGGAAGAAAATAAAGTGGTTCTGGAGATGGAAGATACGGTAATCGCCCGGAGCAAGGAAACGGAGCTTTTAGATATTTTGCAGAAGATTCTGGTGGAACGATGTGGCTTTTCGGTAGGGATTTATGCCCAGTATAGAGAAGCGCAGGTAGGTAAGTTCGCAGAGGATGACGAGCTTCGCATTAAGCGTGAGGTCGCAGAAATCTATAAGAGAGTGCAGAGAGCTGTGGGAGAGGATGCTTTTGTAGGAAATGCCGGTGGAGAAGTAGCAGAGCAAAAGACGGAGTCCAAGCAAAACACAGCCGAGAAGACACCTGCAAAGCCGGCTGCATCGGTCAAGGAATTCAAAAAAGATTTCAAAAAGGGCGAATTTACTAAAGGCGGAGCTTTTGGCGGCAGTGCCAAGAGAAGTGATAATCCAGATGTTATTTATGGCCGAGACTTTGAAGATGAGGCCATGAAGATTGAGGATATTGTAGGTGAAATCGGTGAAGTGACCATTCGCGGTAAGGTTCTGGGCGTGGAGACCAGAGAGCTGCGAAATGGTGAGAAGTCTATTATTTCCTTTATTGTGACGGATTTCACGGATACTATTACGGTGAAGATGTTTGTCCGCAATGAACAGGTACCGGAGATTACCGGCGGAATTAAAAAGGGTGCTTTTGTGAAAATCAAGGGTATCAGCATGATTGATAAATTTGACAGGGAATTAAGTATTCAGTCTGTGGCGGGAGTGAAGAAGATTTCTGACTTTACCACTACCAGAATGGATACCGCTGCGAGAAAGCGTGTGGAGCTGCACTGCCATACCAAGATGAGTGATATGGATGGTGTATCTGAGGCAAAGGATATCGTAAAGCGTGCCTGTAAGTGGGGACACAAAGCAATCGCTATCACCGACCATGGTGCGGTGC
>F42_Fallow_Deer__coassemble_441_pt1 | contig 14135 bp, 16 predicted proteins | sample F42_Fallow_Deer__metabat2_low_PE_003 | metagenome-assembled genome bin F42_Fallow_Deer
CATAAAACACCCAATATATTAACATAATATTTATTTAATTTATGAGTTACTAGGAAGTGAGAAAATGTGTATAGATGCTTACGATGGTGGGAAGTTGTTGGGGATTAGAAAGTGACAGATAACTTTGAATTGAGCGAGCTCTTTTGCGAGCGATGACAATTGAACGAAGATCATTGTATGTGCTTGATTCAGTTAATAAAATATGAAGTTGTGGAGGGGGGATAAGATGCTTGTTTTATGTTCAAACGGGTTATCAAGTAAAAATACTAGCATATATTAGCGAGAAAAGTGTAAATCCCAATTTGTGAGGTAGAAGGGAGAATATGAAATGATATACAAATACAACGAAATCGTATCGGCAAAAGCCTTATCAGATTTGCGTGAATCTGTAGGCTGGAACAGAATGGAAAACGTGTATGAAAACTCTTTGATGACATCATATTGCTGTTTATGTAGAAGATGAACTGGTTGGATATATTGATTGTGTGTCAAATGGCGTTACAGATGCTTACATTCAAGATTTGATGGTTCATCCGGATTATCAAGGTAAAGGTGTTGGCACCGATTTGATGAATAAGATGATTATGTATCTGAAAGAAAAACGCATATATATGATCTCTGTTGTTTTTGAAGAAAGCTTAAAGCCGTTTTATGATAAATTTGGTTTCTATAATATGCTTTGTGGACAAATGGAAACCTTTAGCAGCAATTAAATATCAGGGGGGACAAAATGATTCAAGGAATTGCTATCTTCGGGTTAAATGGTGGCGGAAAGTCCACGCTAACCCATGCACTGGGAAAAGAAATAGATTATTTTGAAATGGATGTGGAGGATTACTATTTTCCGGAACAAAGAGAATCCAGAAGATGGGCGTTAGAGAATAACAGTATAATTGCTACAGAGCATTTGGGCGACTTGCCTTTTTCTAAGCCGAGAACCAAGAGTGAAGTACAAGCTGCAATTGTGGAAGATATAAAGAGTCATCCACATTTTATTTTATCCGGTGTGACCATGAATTGGGGTGATGAGATTCTATCCCACATTGATATTGCATTTCGGATTCAAACACCGCTTGAGGAGCGTTTAAGAAGAATTCAATCCAGAGAAGAAAAGAGGTTTGGTGCAAGGGTTCTTGCCGGTGGTGATATGTATGAGCAGCAGATGGAGTTCCGAAAAATAGTGGAAAATCGGGATTCAAAAGCAGTTGAGGAGTGTGCAATGAGATTTACTTGCCCTGTCATTGTGCTTGATGGAACATTACCGATAGAGTGCAATTTGGAAAAGATTATAGATAACCTCAACCAGACATCGGGAAAAGGTCAGAAAACAAAGAGGCGGCTACGGTATGATTGAATATAAAAAGATATCAGAATATCCAAGAGGCACACTGTACAATCAATTGGTGGATGCCTATTCTTTCAGCGAAAAATGCAGAGAATATTGGAATGATGACTGGTTAGAATATGATGAATTTTTTTATTCGGATATAGAGGTTCTGGATAAATATGGATTTGTAACAGTGTTAGATGGAAAGCCGATTGGTCACATATCTTGGGATCCGAGGAATAGGCCGGATCATGTTATCATAGGTCATAACTGCATTTTAAGCCAGTACAAAGGAAATGGTTATGGAAAGATTCAGCTTAACGAAGCCATAAGAAGAATTAAAGAGTATGGTGTAAAGAAAATAGTTGTAACAACGAACGAAATCACTTTTCCAGCGCAGAAAAATTATGAAAGCATTGGTTTTGTGAAGGTATCAGAAAGAGATAATGAAGAAACTCCTTTTGCCGGGAAGTATATTGATTATGAGATGTATGGCATCTAACGGAGGTTTTTGGAGTGTATTATCATGCATCTGCAATTAAAGACATTAAGGAACTTGAACCAAGGATCTCTAATCATGGGGTCCAATGATATATTTTTCAAAAAAGCGTGAGAACGTGCTGGTTTATCTAAGTAATGCGATTGAGAAGTACTGTAAAGAAACCAATTTCTCCTATGATGGGATTTGGCAAAAATGGGCTGCATATGGTTTTGACAAGGATGGCAGGCAGCGTATAGAAGAATACTATCCGAATGCGGCTACGAGCAGTGTATCGGTAAAAGTATCAGATGTCGAGTTCATTCCTGATGCATATACAGCTATTTTAGAAGCTGAGCAGAATGGTCTGGTAACAATAGTACGTTATGACGAGATGACAGAGGAGATGCAAGAATGGCTCAGAGAAATAATAAAAAAGAATACGAAGAAGCTGTAGCTCATCCGGAATATAGACATTTTCTTCGTGGAAATTTTCCGGACTTTTTAGGAGAAAGATAGAGGATGTATGATGAGTTTATTGGATAATATCAAAGATTATAAACCTAGTAATCTTCAAGAAGAATATGACAAAGAGCAAATGTTGCAGTTTATGGATCGTTATGATGATTATTTGGAGCGCAAAAATGTAATTGCACATTTTACCGCCTCCATGTGGACTGTGAACAAAGAGCGCACAAAAACCTTAATGGTGCATCATAAGCTCTATAATTCATGGTCGTGGATAGGCGGACATGCTGACGGGATGGAAGATTTATGTGCGGTAGCATTGAAAGAATTGCAAGAAGAAACCGGTGTCAAACATGCACATTTGGTTAATAAAGATATTTTCAGCCTGGAAACATTAACTGTCAATGGACATATGCGCAAGGGCGTATGGGTTCCTAGTCATTTGCATTTTAATCTTACTTATCTGGCAGAAGCAGAGGAAAGCGAAGAATTGATCGTACAGGAAGATGAAAATTCCGCGGTACAGTGGTGGACTTTTGAAGAAGCATTAAAGGTTTCCTCAGAGCCGTGGATGATAGAGAATATATACAAAAAGTTGATAGAAAAGGGTAGAAAAAATATTTAGGAGGATTACATATGTTACACGAAACAATCAAATTATCCGTATCCGGTTCGCAGGATTACGCACGGTTAGTAACTTACATTCAGGAGTATTCTGATCAGATTGCCGTAGAAGAGCGTCCATTCATTGTGCTCTGTCCCGGTGGCGGCTATGGTCATACTTCAGACAGAGAGGCAGAGCCGGTGGCGTTCAAGTTCCTGGCTATGGGTTATCACGTAGCAATTCTTCGCTACTCCGTGGCTCCGGCGAAATATCCAACTGCTCTTTTAGAACTGGCAACAGCGGTGAAGCTGATTCGCGAGAATGCAGCAGCATGGCACGTGGATGCAGATAAGGTCTTGGTACAGGGCTGTTCGGCAGGCGGCCACTTGGCAGCAAGCTACGGATGCTTCTGGAAAGAAGAGTTTATTGCAAAAGAGCTTGGACTTACCGATTCTGAGATTTTAAGACCTAACGGAATGATTCTCTGCTACCCCGTAATCACTTCCGGGAAATTTGCCCACAGGGGTTCCTTTGAATGCCTTCTTGGAGAAAGAGAAGCGGAGCTTGGAGTGAAGATGTCTCTGGAAAATCAGGTTACCGCAGATGCGCCGAAAGCATTTATCTGGCACACCTTTGAGGATGGTGCAGTTCCGGTAGAGAATTCCCTTTTCATGGCAATGGCAATGCGTAAGGCGAATGTTCCTTGCGAATTACACATTTATCCCAGAGGAGGACATGGCTTGTCACTTGCCAATAAGCTGACCTTAAGTCCATCCCGTAAAGAAAATCAGCCTGAGTGCGAGACCTGGATAGAGCTGGCGCATACTTGGGTAGAGAATCTATAGGTGAAGCATTCTTATGTTATGCTGGCAACATATTGGTAAGGGAGCTTCTATCTTGAATGGCTCTGAAATCCTAAAAATTTTGCCTAGACCCCACGCCATGGTGAAATACTTCAAATTTAGGTGCTAAAATTGCCTGATTTTGCTCTATTGTCTTTAAAATCCTGTATAGACCCTACTTTTCTTTTAAAATAGGGTCTATGTAGGATTTCTTTATTTTTAGAGCATTTTCTGCTCTAAAATCAGCATAAAATAGGCTTTTTTGTCTCTTGTCAGGGTCTCTGTGAAAAAAATGTTCCATTGGAGCAAAAGTATGAAGGAATAAAGATGAAAATCATTGACGATAACATTATCACATTGTATAATAATATCAAAAGTGAGAAGGAGGGCTCGTATGAAGAAGCTTGGAGATACTGAAATAGAGATTATGAAAATCCTTTGGGAGAAATCGCAGCCCATGACTTCGGGAGAGATTTTGGAAGGGTTGAATGTAAGCAAAAGCTGGAAATTGTCCAGCCTGATGACGGCGTTGGAGAGGCTTGCGGGGAAAGGCTTTGTAGTCTGTGACAGGAGTACACGTACGAATTATTACAGTGCAATTATATCCAAGGAAGAGTATCAGACGGCGGAAAGTAAATTCTTTCTGGAGAGAATATTTTCCAACTCGGTGCAGAAGCTGGTGGCAAATCTCTATGATGGGGAAGCAATCAGCAAAGAGGATTTGACATCCCTGAAGCAGTGGATTGAAGAGCTGGAACAAAAGGAAGGGGAATAAATGAGGGATTGGTTATTTCTACAATTGCTGGTGGTATCAATTACTGCAATCCCCGTGATTCTTCTGCTAAAGCTGCTGGCGAATAAGTTGAGCAGAGCATATGTGGCTCAGTGGAAATACTGGATGTGGCTGGTGCTGGCAGTTCGTATGCTGATACCTTGGTCGCCGGAGCTGCCGATGCGGTCTGTGGAGATTACTATCCCGGAAAGCAGTGTCGGGGTGGAAGCGGATGAACAGACAATCACCCTGCCCCGGGAAGAGTTGCAGATGAGTATTCCTGAGCCTTCGGAATATCAGGAGAAAATCAGTGAGCAGCCCCAGATGATGGAGCAACAGAAAGTGCCTGCTAAGGAGGCTGCAAGCATACCTCCTTTAGATAGAGGAGATGCTTTAGTTGTGGCAGAGCTGCTTTGGATTACAGTGGCAGTAGGATATCTTGCTTATCACATAATCGTCAATTGTGTGGCGGGGAGAAGATTGCGGAGGTGGAGCAGGCCGGCAGATTCTGCTTTGATAAGCCGGTTGTCTGAAATTGTCGGAGAGAGTGGCATACCTAAGGGGCTTCGGATATTGGTGAATTCCCGGATTTCCGGCCCTATGGTAATGGGACTTTTTCAGCCGAAACTGTATTTGCCGGAGCGGGATTACGAGAGTGAAGATTTGCAGTATGTTCTGTTACATGAGCTTACCCATTATCGAAGGAAGGATTTATGGTATAAAGCACTGCTCTTGGTGGTGAATGGTGTGCATTGGTTTAATCCGTTTGTGTACCTGATGTGCAGGGAAGCGCAGAAGGACTTGGAATGCTCCTGTGACAGTATGGTTATGAACGGCGCAGAGCGGGAAGAGCGTCGGAGCTATGCCAATTTAATCTTAGATACGGCTGCATATCAGGAAGTCAGCAGAGGGGTATTGGCCAGCAATTTTTATGGTGGAAAAGGAGACTTAAAGATGCGCATACAGAACATTTTTGATACAGGAAAGAAGAAAAAGGGGACTTTTGTATTTTCGGTTCTCACTGGTGTTGCAATTATAATAAGCGGACTATGGGGAGTTACCATGGAACAGAGTGAGGCGAGCCAGCAGGTGGCTGTACAGACAAGAGAGGAGACTGCTGACCAGAAAGAGGAAGCTTCCGATTCCCGGCAGCTTGTTCAGACCGTAGGGAGTAAGAAAAGCTTTGAAGACCCCATTGCATTCTTGGATGAAAATTTGGTACAAAATGTAGATAAATCGCTGAATATTACAGATGTGAGCCTTGGAACGGGGGACTATGGCTGGGTGTCTGCGTGGAAGAAGGAAGGCGTTACGGAACCATTTTATGAGCTGGAATATGGCAAGGATATCCATTACGAAATAGAAGACGGAGTGCTGAAATGTGTGGTAGAACTCTATCAGGGAGCATCGTTCTATCGTGGAATAGCAGAATTGCCCTATGTCTATGAAAATGGGAAATATGTGATTGATAGAGACAGAACCATGCTGTACCTTGATTGGGAGATAGATACAGCTGCCAGAAACTCCTTGTGGCAGCATAGTCAGATGATGGAAGAGCTGGATGGATTGCATTTGGATGGCAGAGGCGAGGAGGATAGACTGACGCTGCATAGGGTAGTAGATGGCAGCGTGGCTCATAATGTCCTGACGGTGTATCTGGATAATGGTCTGACTGCAAGCTATAAGCTGCCCAGTAATCATGTGACCATGAATGATGACAGTCACGTTTATAAGCTTCCGATGCAATCTGATTACTATCAAACCATTATTGTACAGTTAAGTGACCCGGATATAAGTCGTTTGGAGGCAAGTGTGGACTATTATATCCTGCATGTGGAGGTGGACGAGGAGAGCCAGACGGCTCAGATCGTGGAGGATGTAGCGATTTTGGACGGTATGATGGACTCGGAAAATTATCCTCAGCATCAGGATACATTCTTGGAAATGCCATTTTACAACGTGACCCACTATGGCGACAATGGCATATACTATCATAAGGATTTGGAAAAAGTAACCCTGTGCGTTACCGGGCTGACCGAAGAAGAGGTCTGCTATGTGTACTGGGATGGCGAAGCTTGGAAGACATATACTGAATAACCCTATAGAGAGAAGAGGGCGTGCGAGACAGTGCGCCCTCTTCTCGTTTTGACAATTCAGAGTCCAAAGTGTATATTTCGCAAAAGATGTGTTAAATAATTTCTTTTTTGTGATAGATTATAATTACAGAAAACAAAATCGTTGCAATGAGAGGTTTTCGAAGGATATGCATATCAATATATATTTTTGTCTGGTGGTAGTGCTGATTTTGGCGGTGTGTCTGGGCGGTGTCTTTTATCTTTATGAGAAGCAGCGTCAGAGGTATGAGGAGCTGAGTCAGGGGTATCTGCAATTACAGGATTTGAATAGAAAGCTGCGAAGTCAGAGACATGATTATCTGAACCATTTGCAGGTGGTCATCGGTCTGCTGGAATTAGGGGAGTATGATGAGCTGAAAAAATATTTAAAGCCGGTGTATGCGGATATCATGAAGACCGGAAAAGCAATTCGTACCAGTAGCCCAGCGGTAAATGCACTCCTCATGGCCAAGTGGAATGCAGCCGAGGAAAAGGGAATTGACTTCTATCTGGAGGTGAAGTCGGATTTGAAGGAGCTGAAGGTGGAAGCCTGGCAGATTTGTAAAGTGTTATCCAATCTGATTGATAACGCTATCACGGCGGTAGAGGAGAATGCTGGGGAGAAAAAAGTCTGGCTGGATATTACGGAGGACAGAGAATATTTTTTCTTTGCAGTAAGCAACAATGGGCCGAAGATACCGGACACTTTTCAGAAGGATATTTTCAAGCCGGGCATTACCAGCAAAAAAGAAGCCGGACATGGGATGGGACTTTATATTGTCTCCAATGTGGTGAAGGAGAACACAGGAAAGCTAGAGTTTTCCTCAGAGGAAGGCAGGACTGCTTTTATGGTAAGTTTTCCGAAAAAATAATACAAGAGAGGGAGTGAGAAAATGGAACCGATTGTAGTGATAGGAATTGGATTATTAATACTTGGCTTTGCGCTAATATGTGTAGAGGTTATGATGCCGGGCTTTGGTGCGCCGGGAATTGCCGGAATATTGTCTTTGGTGGCAGGAATTTTCCTGGTAAGTAAAACGGTGGAACAGGGGATTATGATAACGATTATCGTGATTGTAATATTGGCAATTCTGGTAACTGTGCTGTTTACTCTGCTTCAAAAGCGCAAGTTCGGATCGCCCATTATTTTGGATGAAGAGGTTCAGAATGGTGAAAAGCTGGAAAGCTCTGATATGGATTATCTTCTTCAGAAAAAGGGTGTGGCCGTGACGGATATGCGCCCCATGGGAAAAGGCGATTTCGATGGAATTGTGCTGGATGTTTATTCTGAAGCAGGATACATCACTAAGGGTGAAAAAATTATTATAGACAAAATTGTACAGAAGAAATTAGTGGTTCGTAAATTATAGAGGAGGGAAAGTTTATGCTACCTAAAATTATTGTTTTATGTGTTATTGTGTTGTTGATTGTATTGTTCTTAGCATTTGTACCGGTGGGACTTTGGATTTCTGCGGTTGCTGCCAATGTAAAGGTGGGAATTTTTAATTTGATTGGTATGAAATTGCGAAGAGTAGTTCCATCCAAAATTGTCTTTCCGTTGATTAAAGCGACCAAAGCGGGATTAAAGGTAACAGTAAATCAGTTGGAAGCGCATTATCTGGCAGGTGGTGACGTAGATGGTGTAGTAAATGCATTGATTGCTGCGGAACGTGCAGGAATGGATTTATCTTTTGAGAAGGCATCAGCTATCGACCTTGCAGGGAGAGCGGTGTTTGAAGCAGTGAAGATGAGCGTAACACCGAAGGTTATTGAGACGCCTCTGATTTCCGCAGTATCTAAGGATGGTATCGAGCTTTTGGTAAAGGCACGAGTAACGGTGCGTACCAATCTGGAAAGATTAATCGGTGGTGCAGGGGAATCTACTGTTCTTGCAAGAATCGGTGAGGGTATCGTTACCACCGTAGGTTCTTCCATGGCTCATAGTGAGGTGCTAGAGAATCCAGATAGAATTTCTAAGCTGGTGTTAGACAAGGGCTTGGACGTGGGAACTGCTTATGAAATCATTTCTATCGATATTGCAGACGTAGACATCGGAAGAAATATCGGTGCACAGCTACAGAGCTTACAGGCAGAGGCTGACAACAAGATTGCACAGGCAAGAGCGGAAGAGAGAAGAGCCATGGCAGTTGCTTTGGAACAGGAGATGCGTGCGGCAGTTGTGCAGGCAGAAGCGGAGATTCCCAAGGCAATGGCACAGGCACTTCGCGAGGGCAATATTGGAGTGGCAGACTATTACAAGTTGCAGAATGTACTTGCTGACACCGAGATGAAAAAGGGTATCGGTACTGGAGCTACTGCATTTGCTGAGAGTAAAAAGACTACAAATGGCGGAGAAAAATAATGATTAAGGTAATGCTGGTGGATGATGAACCACAGATTTGCATGATTCTGGAGAAGATAATTGAAAAGCAGGAGGATTATCAGGTGGTGGCAAAGTGTCAGGACTTTGCCACTGCACTGGTCAATTTCCGTAAATATTCGCCGGATGTGGTATTCATGGACATTGACCTGAGCGGTGATGATGGTATGGAATGTGCTAAAATCATGACTGAGCTATCGCCGAAGGTGAAAATCATCTTTGCTACAGCCCATAGCGAGTATATGGCTAACGCTTTTGAAATCTATGCCTTTGACTATCTGGTAAAGCCTTTTGATATGGAACGTGTAGTGCGGACACTGGACCGTATCCGTGCCCAGCAGGAAGCTGTACAGGTGACGGAGGCAGTAGTGAAATCCGAGCGTTATCAGGGAAAGCTGTTGATTAAAGGAAAAGAGCAGAGCAGTCTGGTATCTGTGGAAGATATTATTTTCATCGAGCGTGCCGATGGCAGTACCAGAATTGTGACTATTGCAGAGGAATATAAGACGTCGCTGTCTTTAACGGATTTGGAGGAGAAGCTGGATAAGGAGCAGTTTATCCGCTGCCATAAATCCTACATCGTAAATGTGTCTCAGATTACCAAGATGGAAGCCTATGGCCGCTGGACATATACGTTGAAGATGAAAGATACGAAGGAAACGGCACTGATGACCTCCCAGCATTACGAGGAAATTAAGAATCGGTTTTCGTAAGAGGGGGAGAGGTATACCAATTTGATATAGATGGTGTTGCAATAACGGGTATAAGGAATGGGTTATCGGCAGGCAAAGAGGATTATAAATAGTAAAAATTATGGTGAGCAGGCACTGGACGGGATACCTGTAAAATTATTTTACATGGTACCCCGGTGATGAATTACCCAGAATTGCCGGTGAGTTAAAACTGATGCGCTTTGTTATGTTTGAAATTTTCATAGGATTCCTCCTTGGTGTATTTTTGTGAAAATATTTGTAACTATTCAGAGCCAAGTGAATTTACAATAACAGTCCATTGCAAGCAAGCTTGCATGTCCTGTCTTTGTAAATTCACTTGGCTCTGAATAGTTACAGTATAACAAATTTAGGAAGAAATAAACATGGTAAAATGATTGCAAGCCGCAATATAAATGTTATAATCAAATTATAAGTAATTATTGCAGAAAGAAGTTATCATGAATTATATTGTTTTGGATTTGGAGTGGAATCAATCGAATACCGGTCTGGAGCCCCATGCGGACAAGCTTCCTTTTGAAATTATTGAGATTGGCGCAATAAAACTGAATAGTGACCTGACCATGATTAGCGAATTCTCGGAGCTGGTGAAGCCGGTGGTATATCATGAGCTTCATCATATTACCAGCAAAATCATCCATATGAAGATGGATGAGCTGATGCGTGGAGAGCCCTTTGCCAAGGTCTTAAAGCGTTTCCTGAAATGGTGTGGGAATGAGGAGTACATGTTCTGTATCTGGGGAACGCAGGATTTAACGGAGCTGCAGAAAAATATCCGGTTCCACAGGCAGAAGCCCATGTCCGGCGGCCCTATTAAGTATCTGGATATTCAGAAGCTGTATAGTCTGGCATATGAGGATGGAAAGAGCAGAAAATCCTTAGAGAGCGCGGTGGATGCGCTGAAGCTGGAGAAGGACATTCCTTTCCATAGAGCATTCAGTGATGCTTATTATACTGCGAAGGTAATGGAGACGTTGAAGGATAAGGATGTGTTTAAAATGGTATCCTATGACACCTTCTGCCCACCCAAACGCAGAGAGGATGAAATAAAGGTACAGTTCGATACGTATTTTAAATATATTTCCAGAGAGTTTGGAAGTAAGTCGGAAGCTTTTTTAGATAAGGAGGTTGCTTCCAGCAAGTGTTATCTGTGTCATAGAAACCTTCGTAAGAAGATGAAGTGGTTTACCCCCAATGGGCGTAATTACTACTGTGTGGCGTATTGCGATAAGCATGGATATCTGAAAGGGAAAATCCGTGTGCGCAAGACAGATGAGGGTAAAGTTTATATTGTGAAAACCACGAAGTTTATTGATAAAGAGCAAGTGGATGACTTGCTGGAGAAGCGGGAGCATGCAAATCAGCTTCGCCAGATGAAGAAAAAGAAAATAAAACGATAGAAAAGACGTTTAGGTATTTCCAAAAGGAGGAATACTTAAACGTTTTTTTATGGACATTCAGAACCAGGCGATTTTGTGAATGGTTCTGAATGTCTCATTGTAATTAATAACCAAATTTTCAAAAAAAGAATTGTTAGTTATCTCTATTGTCACATCATTTGTTCTTATGCTAGTATTTAGACAAGCGGTTGCGCAGAGAAAAAAGCGTGCGCACGAAAGGGGATGCATGATGGAGCATATGACCAAACGAAATATGACCATACATGACGTTGCAAGAGAATTGGGAGTATCACCGAGTACCGTATCCCGTGCTATTTCTGGCAAGGGGCGTATCGGAAGCAGTACCAGGGAGAAAATCCTTTCCTTTATTCAGGAGAATGATTATCATCCCAGTGCGGCAGCTCAGAGTCTTGCGCAGTCAAAAACTTATAATATTGCTTTGGTGCTTCCGGAAATTAAGACGTTGGCAGAGATGCCCTTTTTCCAGACCTGCATGTATGCGGTGGGGGAGATGGCGCAGCTGAATAATTACGATATGATTGTTGTGAACGGCAATGGAACGGATACTACGAGTCTGGAAAGATTGATTATGAATAAGAAGGTGGATGGAGTGATTCTTTCCAGAACTTATCGGAAGGATGTGTATTCCAAGCTTCTGGCGGAGAAGGGACTTCCCTTTGTAACCATCGGACAATTAGAGGATGGTCAGGGAATCCAGATCGATCACGACCATAGGGAGGCTTGCAGGGAGTTGACCAGTATTCTGCTGGCAAAGGGCAATTCCAGAATTGCTTATCTGGGTGCAAGTATGGAGCATATGGTTAACCGAATCCGGTATGAAGGCTATGTTGCAGCGATTAAAGAGGTTAAAGGTGAGGTGGATCAGAGTCTGATATACCGTAATCTGGATACTCGCAAGCAGATTGAGCTGGCGGTAGAAACCATACTTTCCAGAGACACGGTGGACTGTATTCTGTGTCAGGATGACGTTATCTGCGACGTGGTAGTTCACAAGCTGGCGGAGAAAAAAATCAAAATTCCTGGTAAAATGCATGTGGCATCCTGCCATTACAGCAGACTTTTGGAGAATTATCCAGTGGGAATTACTTCCTTAAAGTTCGATGTAGAGGATTTGGGGAAGAATGCCTGTAAGATGCTGCTGAATATGATTGATGGCAGTGCAGTACCATCCAGAATGTTACTAGATTATGAGGTGCGCTTAAAGGAATCCACAAAATAAGGGAAAATGTGGAAACGATTGCGCAAAGGAAATTGTTTTCCGAAAAGAATCACAAGAAAACGTTTTAGTTAAAATATACAAAAATGGTACTTTGGTATCGTGAAAAACCTACATTGACAACAGTTAAAGGGATTGATATTATAGTTGCAAGACAACCGATTGCGCAGATGCGCAAGTAAAGGTTTCTGTAAATAAACAAGTTCAAAGAGGTACATATTGTACCTATCAAGGAGGAAAAAACTATGAAAAGAAAGTTATTAGCTACTTTATTAGCAGTAACCACACTTGTATCTATGACCGCTTGTGGTGGTAGTGATGCTCCGGCAGAGTCAAGTGCAGCAGCACCAGCAGAGTCAAGCAGCGCAGCAGCTCCAGCAGAGTCAAGTGCAGCAGCTCCAGCTGAGAAGCAGGACGTTGCATTAAGAATGTGGGGCGCTGAAGAAGATCAGGCAATGTTACAGGGAATGATTGATACCTTCGTTGCTGAGTATGCAGATGTTGCTAACATTACTGTAGAACTTGGTGTTGAGTCTGAGTCAACCGCTAAGGATACCGTATTAACCGATATCGAAGCAGCAGCTGATGTTTACGCATTCGCTTCTGACCAGATTAATGATTTAGTAAATGCCGGTGCACTTTTAAGCATCGATAGCATGGACGGTGCTCTTCAGGCATACGCTGGAAAGTCTGTTGCAGATGTTAAGGCTGCTAACGCTTCTGGTTCTGTAGATGCAGCTACCGTTGATGGTACTATGTATGCATATCCTATGACCGCTGATAACGGTTACTTCTTATACTATGATTCAACTGTAGTATCTGCAGAGGATGCTAAGTCTTGGGATACCTTACTTGCAGCTGCAGAAGCAGGTGGCAAGAAGGCTGGTATGACCATGGCTTCCGGTTGGTACAATGCAGGCTTCTTCTACGGAGCAGGCTTTACTACTGGTTTAAATGCAGACGGTACTACTGCAATTGACTTCAATGGCACTGCTGATTACACCGGTGTTGAAGTAACTCAGGGTATGATTAAGATTGCTTCTCATCCAGCATTCATGGCAATCGCTGATGGTGATATCTCTAACCAGATTGCTTCCGGTTCCTTATGTGCAGTTGTTTCTGGTACTTGGGATGCTTCTGCAGCTCAGGCAGCTTTTGGTGAAGGCTATGCAGCAACCAAGCTTCCTACCTTCGATGTAGCTGGTACTCAGATTCAGCAGGGTTCTGTAGCAGGCTTCAAGCTTGTTGGTGTTAACGCTTTCTCTGAGAACGCAGGTTGGGCAGCATTACTTGCTGATTGGATTACCAACGAAGAAAATCAGCAGATTCGTTTTGAAACTCGTGAAATCGGACCTTCTAACATTAACGTAGCAGCATCTGATGCAGTTACCGCTAATACTGCAATTGCAGCATTATCTGAGCAGTCAGCATATGGTGTTGTTCAGGTTGTTGGTGGTAAGTACTGGGATCCTACCGCTACCTTCGGTCAGATGATCGCACAGGGCGAGCTTTCAGCTGATGATGCAGCTGGTATTCAGGCAGCACTTGATACCATGGTAGCTGGTGTTACCGCAGCAGAATAAGTGAAAGTAATGAGTCAAAGTCAAAATCGACATATTTATATGGGAGATTTTGACCTTGACGATAGAAACGCTTGAGCAAGCAGCGAAGCGGATTGCGAAAGAGTTGCTGTGCGGAGCACAGTCTTTCACGAAGTGTAGATGAAAGCGAAAGAGTTGCTGTGCGGAGCACAGTCTTTCACGAAGTGTAGATGAAAGCGAA
>F42_Fallow_Deer__coassemble_442_pt1 | contig 14015 bp, 9 predicted proteins | sample F42_Fallow_Deer__metabat2_low_PE_003 | metagenome-assembled genome bin F42_Fallow_Deer
TTACGATACCTCCTAAAAGTTTTTTGATTATACTTCATGTTATGAGGGAGGGCTTGGTCTTGTTCTTCTTTTTTAAAAAATTAAAAATAAAACACAATTCAAAGCAGCATTCGCAAAATCGCTGCTCCGCAGCCTAATTTTTGCGCTGAAAACTACCGCAATTCAAAGCAGCATTTGCAAAATCGCTGCTCCGCAGCTTTACTTTTGCTCATATATGGCTTCGCGCCATATAGATTTATGAAAATAGTCAAAAACAAGCAAGCTTGTTCTGACTATTTTACATAAATCTGCATTGCTTTGAATTGTTGCAAAAAAATATTGAAAATTTCACCATATGTAGTATACTAAATATAGTACTTTGAGGTGAGTATGCTCGGTTTGAGCAATAGAGATTGTGTTTATATATGGCGGATAAGATATTTATTGTTGAGGGTCGGCAGTATCGTACAGAGAAAGATTATAACAGGGCCTTACATGATAAGAAGATAATAGAGCAGATTCGTGCAGAAATAGATGTTAATAATCCGGAAGAGCTGAAAAGACTTATAAGAGAATTGCGGCAGGGTGAAAAATACCGTTTCCATACCATATTAGGAGATGATTTTCTGGATGAGATGGAGGAGAAACTGAGAAAGCTTCCTGCGGGCAGTGCATCTTCTGGGAAAAGGAAATCCCCATCGGATTCCAAAGGTTCTGGCAAGCCGAAAAAGAAAAAGTCCTTTGACGAAGTGCAAATGGAAAAATATGTAAAGCAGGAGCTGATAAAGCAGGAGAAGCGGCGAAAATGGATGCTGGCTTTGTGCGGAGCAGTTGGAACATTTTGCCTTGCCTATTTTGGCTTTTATGCTTATGAAGGATATCGCACAGAGCAGAATTTCGCACAGATGTCAGAGATAAAGGAGCAGACGGAAAAGGATATTGCTTTGGGGGTATACGAGGAAGAGCCGGTGCAGATTACCTATACACAGGAAAAGGATGCCCCGGAAGTCCTGGATGAATACAAAAAAATATTTAATATGAATAAAAAACTAATTGGATGGCTAAAAATTGACGATACAAATATAGACTACCCTGTAGTGCAGACTTCGGACAATGTTTATTATCTGACACATAATATCAATCAGGAAGAAGACCGCAATGGAACGCTTTTTTTAGATGCCAGCTGTGATGTGATTAATGGCAGTACCAATTACATAGTATATGGTCACGATATGAGAAGTGGTAATATGTTTGGTAAGCTGGACAAGTATAAGAAGGAATCCTACTATGAGGAGCATAAATACATCACCTTTGATACCATTTATGAGAAAGCGACCTACGAAGTAATGTATGCGTTTGAATCGAAGGTATATAAGCAGGAGGATGTGGATTTTAAGTATTATCAGTTTATTGATGCTTATTCTGAGGTTGAGTTTAACTCTTATATGAAAGAAATGGCGTCATGGTCCTTGTATGATACCGGGGTGACGGCACAGTACGGAGACCAGCTTCTCACCCTATCTACTTGTGATAAGTCGGTGACGGCAAACGGCCGGTTTGTAGTTGTAGCAAAGCGTATTAAATAGCTTTATATAAATAATCTTAGAGAAAGGCATGGTTATATCATGACAAAATCTGTAAAGAAGAAAAGTTTAAAATTAAGAAGGAGAATCCGTAAAACTGCGGGAGCGTTGTTTTTGATATCGTCACTTCTTGTGGCTGCTCTTCCTGTGGACAACCTGAGTGCGGCTGGAGAAGATACCTCGGAGCTGGGCTCTTCTTTATTATGGCCTGAGACCATTAACTATACGCTTTCTAAGGAAGAGAGTGGTGTGCCGGAAGTTCCTACCACAGAGCAGGTATATACTACTGGTGATGGTATGTTCCAGTATGCGTATGTATATAGAAAAGGACAGTCATCAGGTGATAAGGTAGCGGTTATTATCGGTTATAGCGGCGGTCAGCTGGATAACAATGTACTTACCATTCCTGATACAGTAGATATTTATAAAAAGCATACCCATTCAAAGGGTTCTGGAAGTGGTTATATTGCTGTTGGTAAGTCAGGCAACGATCTCTGGTATAAGACCACTACCCAGAAGGTGGATGAATTAGGTAATCTGGTTTACGATATCGAGTATGTTGTAGATGAAAATGGTGATCCTGTCATTGATCCAACAACTAATCAGCAGGCAATCGTAAAGCATCCGGTAATGATTGAGCGAGTATATCCTTGTTATTATGAGGATTACAGTTCTTGGGGAAATATTGTACTGGAAGAGCTTTATACACCTAAGGCAGAGTTTGTTAATGCTTCCACCGGTGAGGTAGAGTACGACAAGATGACGGATATGTATGATCCTGTTAATTATGATCAGACTCTTACTGAGGAAACCAAGCGTGTTAAGAGTATTACCGTTGCATATATCGGTAACCAGTCTCTTGTAACTACGAAAGTGACTAATGCGGATGGTTCGGAAGGTGAAGAGTGGTCCATCAGTAAGTGGATTACCCCGGAAGATGTGAAAGCAGGTAATTTAAACGGTGTATTTGCAAGCAAGGGTAATATTGTTACTCTTAAGATTGGTGAGCAGTTAGAGGGTATCGGTGATTTTGCATTCTACAACTGTTCCGGTTTGAACAGCGTTACCTTAGGAAATGGTATTAATACCATTGGTAACTATGCATTTGCAAATTGTGTAAACTTAAGAGAAGTGAATATTCCTTTAAATTGTAACATTACAGCATTTGGTAATCATACTTTCTATAACTGTGAATCCTTAGTTAGCTTCCAGACACCTGTTAATGTACTGGAGTTTGGTGACTATTGTTTCAGCAAGTGTTCTGATTTAACAGAGCTGACAATGTATTATTCAGACGGAACCAAGGTGTTGTTAAATACTATTGGTGACTATTGTTTCACAGAGTGTACCTCTCTGCAGAGACTTGTATTCCCAAGTAGTGTGGATACAGCAGAGCATGGAACTAAGGTTGATATCTCTATGTTCAAGGGCTGTACCGGACTGAAATCGATCTGCTTTATGAGTGATTCTATGGATGTAAGTGAGAACACAGATTATAAGCTGGCTGATTTCAAGGCAGAGGTTACCACTGAGTTCTATTTTGAAGGTTTAGATAAGATTAATCTTCATAAGACTGCAAATAATAATGAAATCGCATATAAGTATCTGGATCAGGATTTGTATGAAATCGTTATTAAAGAGGATAGCGGCGCAAGTGTTACTTATCGAGTAGATAGTAACAATACTTTAAAGGCTGTTATTGTTGATGGCAATATTACAAATGTAGAGATGCCGTCTTCTATCGGACCTTATAAGATTGTTGTGGTGGATTCTACCAGCTTCAGTAATAAGTGTTCTATTCAGAGAGTTGTTATTCCTGCTTCTGTAGAAGTGATTATGGAGAATGCATTTAAGGGTTCTCATAATTTAAAGCATGTAATTTTTGAGAATGCAGATAATATCAAGAGTATTGGTACTGATGCATTCCAGACACAGAAGATTAACACCGGTCTTTGTACCTGCTCAAGCTATTCAGAAACTCAGCAGCCTACACTGTCCTTTACCGGTACGGTATCCAATAATAGTGTTCCATTTAAGTTCGCTATGGATCCCAACAGTAAGATTAATCAGGGAAGTCAGCCAGTTTCTTATATTACTTATTTTAGTGGCTGGCCTACGAACTTAACCATTCAGTATCAGGAAGATACCAATGCGGCGACCTTGATTGATTATCCTACCTTGACAGATTTAAGTACCACCTTTAATTCGGCAGATGTATATCCTTATCTGACACCGGAATACATTGAAGCAGCAAAGATGGCAGCAACCAAGTTAAATAGTTCTGAGGTTCTTACCGAGGATGAGCTTGCACTTGTAAATGCCTGCCGTAGCATTGTAATTCCAGAAGGTGTTACCGCTGTAAAGAAGGACTTATTTGCTACCAATGAAGTGGGTGATTTACAGAATTTCAGCAAAGAGCGTAAGAGCATTACTACCAATACAGTTACCAATATTTCTAACGGAATGTTTGCAAACTGGAAGAATTTAGGTGCAGCTTATATTTTAGGTGATGCAACTACTATTGGTGATTATGCATTTGAGGGCTGTGAAGAGTTAGAGAATGTACAGATTTCTCCAAATGTTGAGTATCTTGGTCTTAGACCTTTCAAGGGATGTACCAGCTTAAATGAAGTAGACTTCTTAGGAAGCTCTAACTTTATATGTGATAAGGGTATTATCTTTAGTTTAGAAGGCGGAAATAAGGACGGAATCATTGAATGTCTGGAGACTCGTGGTATCAGCAGTGGTATTCCAGGAACTGTTCAGGCTTCTGAGCTTGTAGGTGTAACCTATATTCAGAAGGAAGCATTTAAGGATTGTAATGGTATCAGTGAAGTGGATTTCAGAGAGTCTTCCATTTCAACAGTACCTACCGGAGCATTTGCACTTACTTCTGATGCAAAGCCATCCTTATCAAAAATGAACCGTGTATTATTACCATCCACCTGTAAGTCAATCGAAAAGGGTGCATTTACGAATAGCCCTATTGTTTATCTGGAAATTCCTTCCAGCGTAACATATATTGACCCGGATGCTTTTAATACCGAGAAGAATTCTTCACAGTATGAGCAGATTACCTTCTGTTGTGAGCCTGAAAGTGCAGCGGCGATTTACGCAGATAATCATGAGTGCATTATTACTGTAGACCGTGAGCCGGATCCAGAATCGCACATGGTAATTATCCAGTACTTAGACCCGGTTACCCAGCAGTATCATACCATTGAGACGCAGAACGTATTAACCGGTCAGTCAGCACTGAAGCCTGCATTAGAGGATTTACCTGTTATCGAAGGATACAGCTTCCTTAAGTGGTTACCTTCCGATGACTTTACCAATATTTTGGCAGACTGCACATATACAGCAATTTATTCTGATACCCAGTACACTGTAAACTTCTTCGAGTGTGACGAGCATGGAAATACTCCTATCGGAAGTATTACCGTAGCAGAAGGTGCCAATGTAACTGCGCTGGATTATCCAGAGTATACTCCAAAGGAAGGCTATACCATTACTGGTTGGACCGGTCTTGTAAATCCGGTTACCCAGAACCTGAATGTATATGCGAAGTGTACAGAGGCATTATATACTGTAAACTTCTGGATTGAAGACGGAAGCGGTGCAGCAAAGCTGGTATATACTCAGACCGGTAAAATCGGTGATGCAATTTACCAGCCGAAGGACCCGGCGGTAGATAATAAGACGTTCAAGGGATGGTTACCGGCAGTAAGTGCTGCCATCACAGGCAATGCAGATTATTATGCAACCTTTGTGGATGCAAACGGTAATGTATCCGGCGGTGGAAGCGGTGATGGCTCTAATAACTCCACTAATGGCAATGGTAATGGTGCGAACGCAACTGCCACACCAGCTCCGAATTTCTATACTTTAACTGTAAAGAATGGTAGTGGTTCCGGTAGCTATGCAGCTGGCACAGAGGTTATTATTTATGCAGATGACCCTGCAAGTGGACAGACCTTCAGCAGATGGACGATTGATCCTAGTGATGTAAAGATTGTAAGTACAACTGTGGAAGCGACTGTGATTACCATGCCAGAGAAGAATGTAACGGTGACCGCTAACTACAAGAAGAGCGCAAGCTCCAGCACAGGAAGTGGTTCAGGAAGCTCTTCTAACAGCAGTGGAACCAGCCATATCACTGGTGGAAATATTACAACAAATGGTTCTACCGTTGTAATTGATAAGAATGGTTTATCCAATACCGGTGTAGTATCTGTTAAGGTAAACGGTTCTTCCGACAACTTTACCATTAAGATTCAGGAAAGTGCTTATGCGAAAGAACAGGCAATTAAGGCGTTAATTGCAGAGTATGGTGATTTAACCAATATCGTATACTTCCCGATGGATATCAGCTTATATGATTCCACCGGAACAAAGCTGATTACCGATACTACCGGACTTTCTATCAGTATTACCTTACCTCTTCCAGACAGCATGATTGCATATGCCGGAAATAACAAGGTTGCTTCCGTAGTTGACGGTACTCTTGATAAGCTTGGTGCCAAGTTTACTACCATTGACGGTGTATCTTGTATCACCTTTACCGCAGAGCATTTTTCACCATATGTAATCTATGTAGATAAGGGTAATTTAAGTGCTGGTACCGTAAATGACGATACACCGAAGACTGGTGATGGAATCCATCCGAAGTGGTTCTTATCCGTTGGACTTATGTGTATTGCAATGATTTTATTCCTGAAGAAGGATAAGGTAGTTGTTCCTGTGAAGGTTGCAGCTGCAAGATAAGGAAATTATATGAAAAAGATTGTTGGATTAGTTGGTGCTTTACTTAGTGTCATATTGATTGCAATTGTCTTGATACCTAATTCGGAGGCGGGCGCAGCAGTCCCCTCCGAAAACTTTAAGATGGAGGGAACCACGCTGGTAAGCTATATCGGCATGGACAAAAATGTAACCATTCCTTCGGATGTTGAGACAATCGGCAGAAGTGCATTTGAGAATAATACTTTTGTGGAAAGTATTGTGATTCCAGAAAATGTGAAGACAATTGAGCCTTATGCCTTTTGGGGATGTTCTTCCTTAAAGAGTGTTTCTTTGGGAAGTGGTTTATATGAAGTGGGAGATTTTACTTTTACGGATTGTAGACGACTAGAAAGTGTAAGCCTGTCAAATTCCATTCGTCGTATCGGTATTATGGCATTTGCGGATTGCCCATCCTTACAAAGTATTACGCTTTCTTCCTATATCAATGATATTCATGAGACTGCTTTCGATGGAAATAAGAATTTGACCATTGAGGCGTTGAATGGAAGTTATGCATATGATTATGCTCAGGAATTTATGAAGAGACAGGAAGATATGCTGGAAGTGGCAATTCCTACACCGGAGCCGACGCCTACACCGATTGCAAAGTCGGAGGCAACTCCTGTTCCGGGAGAAGTGATTGGACAGAGTCAGGTAGTTGGCAATATGGCGTTTGTGTTCCTTGATGATGTAACCGTTGGTGTAGGTGAGTATCAGCCGGACTATGAAGGCGAAGGGGAAAGCAATCTTTCTAACGGCGATATTCGGGTACAGGATGGCGCAGTGAAAGAATGGAGCTATTATACCGATGAAGAGCTTACCGAGGTTACTCTTCCAGAAGGCACGGAGAAGATTGAACAGTTTGCATTTTCCAGAAGCAGTCTTCGAAAGATTATTTTGCCCGAGGGTGTTAAGTCCATTGACTATGCAGCCTTTTATCACTGTGATCATCTGACTGAGGTAGAGATACCTGCAACAGTAACCTATATTGCAGATAAGGCATTTGCCCATACACCATGGCTTCAGAGCTTTTTGGATGGAGAAAATCCAGAGCTGGGTGATTTTCTGATTGTAGGAGATGGGGTATTGCTTGCATACCGTGGTAAGACTGGCATTGTGGAAATTCCAGATAATGTAAAATATATTGCCGATGAAGCATTTTTAAATCATACAGAGATTTTAAATATTATTTACCCGGAGGATGCAACGATTGAGATTGCGCCTACAGCATTCTCAGGCTGTACCAAATTAAAGGATTTATAAAAGCATTGAACCGTATATGTGGTTTTCGTAACCTCACATATGCGGTTCTTTTTTTATATATTAATATAAAAGTGAATATGGTGTATGAATGGACCGGGTATGTAAGGAATTAGGCTTACCAAGGATTTGTGATGATGTGGGAGTAACCGGTAGTGGAATCACCATTGCGGTACTTGATACCGGCATTGGAAGACATCCTGATTTAAAAGGAAAGACATTGCTATTTAAGGATTTTGTAGAGCAGAAAAAGCATTTATATGATGATAATGGTCATGGAAGCCATATCGGAGGGATTATATGCGGAAGTGGTCAGATGTCCGGCGGGAAATATGCAGGGATTGCCCCCGGAGCATCTCTTGTGGTAGGAAAAGTGTTGGACAGGGCAGGCGGTGGAAAAGTAGATGATACCATTGAAGGGCTGCAGTGGATTCTGGATATTCGAAAGGAATATAATATTCGGATTATTAACCTGTCCATCGGTATTGCAGATTTAAAGGATGCACAGAAAAAACTGACATTGGAACGTATGATTGACAAATGTTGGAAGGAAGGCCTTTTGGTAGTGACTGCCGCCGGTAATAACTGCAAGGAATACACTGCAAAGTCACTTAGTGGAAAGAAAGGAAATGCCATTGTTGTAGGGACGATAGAGGGGGGACCTTGTAATCCAGATATGATTGCATGGGGAAAGGATATTATGTCTTGTGATTTAAGGAGAGGATATACAAGGAAAAGTGGCTCCTCTATGGCAACACCTATTGTCAGTGGATGTGCGGCACTTCTATGGGAAAAGGAAAAGCTTCTTACCAATAAACAGTTGAAGGAAAGATTGAAAGCAACGGCCTTGGACGTGAAACTTCCCTGGCATATTCAGGGCTGGGGAATGATTAATTTAAGAAAGCTATTGACATGAATGGTATAATTGTATACAATTATCCAAAGGTTGATTTCCGGAAAAATAAGGAAATCGTATACAAGGGAGATCATGCAATGAGAGATGAAGAAATGTTCCAGAATAGACCGGTCACAATAAATGAAAGAAATAACCTCTTAGAGATTGAGGAGCATATGTATGTACTGGATGATGTAGTAAAGCCGAACGTATTCCGTAATATGTTCCCTTACTCTGAGATTCCTAAGATTCCTTTCAATGACCGTATCGTTCCGAAGGATATGCCGAAGGAAATCTGGATTACCGATACAACATTCCGCGATGGACAGCAGTCCAGAGCACCATATACCACAGAGCAGATTGTAACCATCTATGATTATCTGCATCGTCTGGGCGGACCCAATGGAATGGTTCGTGCCTGTGAATTCTTCTTATATAGTAAGAAGGACAGAGATGCAGTCTATAAGTGTATGGAGAAGGGATATCAGTTCCCTGAGATTACCAGCTGGATTCGTGCAAGTAAGGAAGATTTCAAGCTGGTAAAAGAGATTGGTATGAAGGAGACAGGTATCTTAGTAAGTTGCTCTGATTATCACATCTTTATGAAGCTGAAAATGACTCGTAGACAGGCTATGGATCATTATCTCAGTGTTATCAAGGAGTGTTTGGATGAGGGAATCAGCCCAAGATGCCATTTAGAGGATATTACCCGTGCGGATATTTATGGATATGTAGTTCCCTTCTGTAGCGAGCTGATGAAGCTGATGGATGAGTACAAGATTCCGATTAAGATTCGTGCCTGCGATACCATGGGCTATGGAGTAAATTATCCCGGTGCCGTTATTCCACGTTCTGTACAAGGTATTATTTACGCAATTCACTATCATGCAGGTGTGCCTCATGAACTGATTGAGTGGCACGGACACAATGACTTTTATAAAGCGGTTTCCAACTCTACCACAGCATGGCTCTATGGTTGTGCTGGTATTAATACCTCTTTATTTGGTATTGGTGAGAGAACAGGTAACACACCGCTTGAGGCAATGGTATTTGAGTATGCCCAGTTAAAGGGGCATTTAAATGGTATGGATACCACTGTTATTACAGAGCTTGCTGAGTACTATGAGAAAGAAATCGGTTATCATATTCCAGAGAGAACACCTTTCGTAGGTAAGAACTTTAATGTTACCAGAGCCGGTATTCATGCGGACGGACTTCTTAAGAATGAGGAGATTTACAATATCTTTGACACAGAGAAGTTCTTAAATCGTCCGGTTCTGTGTGCAATTTCCAATACTTCAGGTCTTGCCGGAATTGCTCATTGGATGAATACCTACTATAAGCTAAAGGGTGACCAGCTTATGGATAAGACCATGCCCCTTGTAAAAGATATCAAGGAATGGGTAGATGAGGAATATGCTGGTGGTCGTGTAACGGTATTGACCGATGAAGAGATTGTTGCTTGTATCAACAGACTTTGTTTGGAGAAGGGTTATAAGATTGGAAAGTAATCCTCTTATAGGAGAGACGCAAGTGAGTAAATATGATGTGAAGCAGGAAGTTACGGATAAGTATTCTCTGCGTGGTCGCGTGTTTCATAAACTTCGCGAAGATATTTTAAATGGAAAATATAAAGAGAATGATGAACTTAGGGAAGTGGCAATCGGAGAAGAACTGGGGGTCAGCAGAACCCCGGTAAGAGAGGCGTTTCGTCAGCTGAAGCTGGAGGGGCTTATCCAGATTGTACCTAATAAAGGGGCATATGTAACCGGTATTACCCGAAAGGATGTACAGGATATCTATATGATTCGTTCTCTTTTGGAGGGACTCTGTGCCAGATGGGCCACAGAGAATATTACTGAGGAACAGATGGCGGAGATGGAAGAGAATATCTTCTTATCCAAGTTTCATGCAGAAAAGGGACATTATGACCAGCTTGCAGAGCTGGATAACCGATTCCATGAGATTTTGTATGAAGCCTGCAACAGCAAGATGCTGGAGCATCAGCTTCGCGATTTTCATCAGTATGTGCTTCGTGTGCGTAAGAAGACCTTGTCCAATGTTAATCGGGGGAAAAAGTCTAACGAAGAGCATGAGCAGATCATGGAAGCAATTAAGGCAAAGGATGCAGACAGAGCAGAGGCACTTGCCAATGCCCATATGATTAATGCCTATAACAATATGGTTAAGAATGGATTAAATGAAGCCTTTGGAGAAAAGGTACAAGATTAAGAAAGAAGAGGAACAAAGCGATGGAAAAGATTAAAATGACTACTCCGCTGGTAGAGATGGACGGAGATGAGATGACCAGAATTCTCTGGCAGATGATTAAGGATGAATTATTACTTCCTTACATTGATTTAAAGACGGAGTATTATGATTTGGGATTAGAGCATACAAATGAGACCGACGATCAGGTTACCGTAGACAGTGCTACTGCAACCTTAAAATATGGTGTTGCAGTAAAGTGTGCTACCATTACCCCTAATGCAGCCCGTATGACCGAATATAATCTGAAAGAAATGTGGAAGAGTCCAAACGGAACCATTCGTGCCATCTTAGATGGTACCGTATTCCGTGCACCGATTCTCATCAATGGTATTGTTCCCTATGTAAATCGCTGGAATAAGCCAATTACTATTGCAAGACATGCATATGGTGACGTATATAAAAATACCGAAATCAAGGTTCCGGGACCAGGTAAGGCAGAGCTTGTATTTACTGCTGAAGATGGCACCGAAATCCGTGAAACTATCCATAACTTTACCGGAGCAGGTATTTTACAGGGGATCCACAATACAGAGAAATCTATTTCCAGCTTTGCAAGAGCATGCTTCAACTATGCGGTAGATACCAAGCAGGATTTATGGTTTGCTACCAAGGATACCATTTCCAAGAAGTACGACCATACCTTTAAGGATATTTTCCAGGAAATCTATGATGCAGAATATGCAGAGAAGTTTAAAGAGCTTGGAATCGAGTATTTCTATACCTTAATTGATGATGCGGTAGCACGTGTAATCCGTTCTGAGGGTGGCTTTATCTGGGCTTGTAAGAACTATGATGGTGATGTAATGTCTGACATGGTGGCAACTGCTTATGGTGACTTATCCATGATGACTTCTGTTCTTGTTTCTCCAAACGGCGTGTATGAGTACGAAGCAGCTCATGGAACGGTACAGAGACATTATTACAAGCATTTAAAGGGGGAAGAGACCTCTACCAACTCCATTGCAACCATCTTCGCATGGACCGGTGCTCTCAAGAAGAGAGGCGAGCTTGATAACCTTCCAGAGCTTACCGCCTTTGGCGAGAAGCTGGAGCAGGCTTGTATTATGACCGTAGAAAGTGGTAAGATGACCAAGAGTCTTGCAGGAATTTCCACCATTCCAAATCCTGTGGAGTTAAACAGCTTGGAGTTTATTCAGGCAATTAAGGAAACTTTAGAGACATTATTATAGGAATAAAGGGAGAAACCTTGCCATATGGCAGGGTTTTTCTTTTGAATTAATTGACAACAATTTAACATAATGTTAAAATGTTGTCAAAATGTAACTATTCAGAGCCATGTAGATGTATAAAATAGGCTGTTCAAGCTTGCTTGATAAAGACTATTTTTATACATCTATATGGCGAGAAGCCAAACATTGGCAAAAGGAAAGCCTCGTAGAGGCGGTTTTGCGAATGGACTCTGAATAGTTAATGGGATAAAAGCAGGTGGAGGTTAATATATATGGAAATAAAAGAAATATCGCAGGCGGTGATTGGCCGTTTGCCAAGATATTATCGCTACTTGGGTGATTTAAAGGATGAAGGGGTAGAAAGAATTTCTTCCCAGGAATTAAGTGAATTAATGAAGGTGACTGCATCTCAGATTCGTCAGGATTTTAATAATTTTGGCGGTTTCGGACAGCAGGGCTACGGTTATAATGTAGAATATCTTTACAAGGAAATCGGTAAGATTCTTGGTCTTGACCAGACCCATCACTTTATTATTATTGGTGCAGGTAACTTAGGTCAGGCACTTGGTGGATATTTGAATTTTGAGCGACGCGGTTTTATTTTCTCCGGTATGTTTGACCAGAATCCAGATCTGGTAGGCAAGGAAGTACGTGGTGTCAAGGTACAGCCTATGGAGGAGATGGAAGCCTTTGTTAAGAATAATGCGGTAGATATTGCGGTTTTGACCATTCCTAAGACTGGCGCAGTAGATGTGGCAGAGAAGCTGGTAAGCTATGGAATCAAGGCAATCTGGAATTTCGCTCATGTAGACCTCAATGTTCCCGAAGGAATTCAGGTGGAGAATGTTCACCTTTCAGACAGTTTGATGAAGCTTTCTTACAATATTAATCGTTATAATCAGTCATTGGCTGAGAACCAGTAAAAGGGGATGATTTTTTGAAAGACAAGGGATTAGAATATGAACAGGCACTTTCGACGAAGAAGATACCAATTTTGACATTGGATAGTAAATGGTACAAGCTTTTTGACAATGTGCAGGCATATCCAGAGATTAATGCAGTTGTGCAGGAACTCAATGATTTATTAAAGCGTCAGGGAAAGGTGAATACCGAGATTAAGGAAATTAAGAAGCTGAAAAAAAAGCTGATGGACGAAATCATGCACATGGTAGAAGAGCTTGACCAGACCGGTGACAAAAAGCTGGCGAAGAAAATCGATAAGCACAAGCAGTTGATTGAAGAATGCAATGAGAAGATGGAGAACTATGAGGATGAAAGCATGGAGCTTCCGAAGACAATTGATGAAGTGAACAGAGAGCTGATGCTTCTTACCATGCAGTATTGTTATGAGCGAATGCAGGATAATACTGACGAAATCGTAGAAATTGCGAAATGGATTACAGATATTCGTATAGAATTAAAAAAGAATTTGATACGAAAGCAGGAAATGGAGTATTATAATCATCAGATGTACTCATATATGCATGATATATTTGGTCCAGAGGTAATTAACCTGTTTGATATGAAATATGACCCTATGAAGCAGCATCCACAGGTTGGAGGCGAGTCAGAGAAGACTGATAAGTAGGATTATCTTAGGACCGTGTAATACGGTCCTTTTTTCTTTCTTTAATTCATTACTTGGAAAGGAGGTAACATGAAGGGGATTGTAACAGGGTTGGAGATGAAAAGCTACGACAGCTATACCATAAATGAGGTGGGAATTCCGTCCATGGTTTTGATGGAACGGGCGGCACTTTCCGTGGTACAGCGAATAGAAAAATACCTGAAAAAGGGTCAAAATAGAGCTTGCATTGCCTGTGGTATGGGAAATAATGGTGCAGATGGTCTTGCTGTTGCAAGAATGCTTTCGGAAAAAGGCTGTCAGGTATATGTATATATTTGGGGGGACTTAGGGAAAAGAACGGAAGAGTTTGTTCAGCAGCAGAAGATTTTGGAGAAATACCCGGTTCAGGTTTTTATAAATGAGAAAATTGCGGATAAAGGTTACGATATTATTGTAGATGCAATCTTTGGGGTAGGACTGACCAGAGG